>Ga0172362_10001882_pt1 | contig 18121 bp, 18 predicted proteins | sample LakKivs1_kivu2a2_FD_114534 | JGI IMG/M metagenome (GOLD analysis project Ga0172362, IMG submission 114534) | Sediment microbial communities from Lake Kivu, Rwanda - Sediment s1_kivu2a2 | ecosystem: Environmental > Aquatic > Freshwater > Lake > Sediment | place: Rwanda: Western Province, Lake...
CAACCTGTGTTGTTCGAGAGATAAGCAACCATGCGAAAACAAGCATGTGGCTTGTTAAACAGTTTTTTGATGCCGATTTTAAGTTAGAAAAATTTGGTAACGCGACGATAATAACAGTTAATTAAGAACGATTAATTTTTAATTGTTTTTTTCGTAATGTTTATCATAGATTCTTTTATACCTTATGAATGGAGGAGGCTGACTGTTGGACTTAACTACACCTGTGTTGATTATAGGTGGAAGTACAATTGCTATTGCTTTTTATGTTGCGTGGAGCATAGGTGCAAATGATCTCGCAAACTCCATGGGAACGTCTGTTGGCAGTAAGGCTCTTACAATTAGAAAAGCGATTATTGTCGCCGGCATTTTCGAGTTTCTAGGCGCAGCACTTATTGGCATACATGTAACAAAGACGCTTCGATATGGAATCGTTGACCCGAACGCATCTGTCTTCTCAGGAAACCCGTTTATTTATGTTTACGGCATGCTCGCCGCTTTATTAGCTGCGGCGATATGGATTACGATATCAACCCATTTTTCGCTACCTATATCTACAACTCAATCTATTGTTGGTTCTCTCGTTGGATTTGGTGTAGTCGCTGCAGGTGTCTCCTCAGTGAGTTGGGGAAAAATACTTGAGATAGGCGAAAGCTGGGTTCTTTCTCCTATAGCTGGGATGTTGCTCGCTTTTTTTATTTTTTTTATAGTTAAAAAAGTTATTTTTGATGTAGAAAAACCGCTTGAGTCAACAAAAAAGGTTGTGCCGTTTTTTGCTTTTACTCTGATGATAGTTATTTCGTTTTCTATTTTTAAGGGTATTGAAAACACCAATTTTCCGCCTGTACCATTATTTATGGCTCTTGGAATATCTTTTGCTGCAGGTTTTTTAGCCGCGATTGTTAGTTATGTGTTTGTAAGTCGATATAAACCAAAAAACGTTGCAACTGAATATGATGAGTATAAATCTATAGAGCATATTTTCATTTATCTTCAGTTGATAACAGCCTGTTATGTTGCTTTTGCTCATGGTGCCAATGATGTGGCAAATGCCATTGGTCCGTTAGCTGCTATTGTTGATATTCTTGAATCTGGGACGATTGTACCAGGTGTTAGTATTCCTATTTGGTTAATCGCTATCGGTGCTATCGGGATTGTTATCGGTCTTGGTACGTGGGGGTATAAGGTCATCTATACTATTGGTAATAAAATCACGGAGATTACTCCAACAAGAGGATTTGCTGCCGAGTTTAGTACCGCTCTCGTTGTTCTTACATGCTCAAGGTTGGGTATGCCTATTTCAACCTCGCAGGTGCTTGTCGGTTCTGTGATTGGTGTTGGTTTGGCGAAGGGTATTTTCGCGGTGGATCTGAAGGTTATAAAAACGATTCTTACATCCTGGGTTTTAACGGTTCCTGTCTCTGCCGCAACAACAGCAGGGATTTTTATATGTTTACGTGCTATAGGAGGTTAAGGAAAAAATGAAAAACGATAAAGATAAAGAAATTGAGCATTTTCGCGCCCCTATTTCAAACACTTTGCGGAAGAAGTCGCCTTTCGATCAGTTATTGGAACATATGAATAAAGTTAGAGAGTGTGTTAACCTCCTTGGAGATGGTCTAGTTAAATACTATAGGGGTGACTACGAAGGTTTTTCTGAGCTTGCCGAGCGTGTTTCTGAACTTGAGCATGAGGCAGATTTAATAAAGGGAAATATTAGGAATCATCTGCCGACATGGATTTTTATGCCTGTTGACAAAGGTAGATTTTTATGGGCGTTACGTGAACAAGATGCGATTTTGGATCATGCAGAAAATCTCGTGCAGATGCTTGATATGCGTCATACAAAAATCCCAAAAGAGTTGCAGGGAGTTTTTATTGAGCATGCACAAATCGTGATGAAGACTGTCGTTGCGATGGAAAGTGCTGTTGAGAGTGTTAGGGATTTGATAGATTCTGGTTTTGTAAAGAGAGAGCGGCAGCATACAAAGGAGTTTATCCATAAGGTGCATGAGGTTGAATGGGCTGCTGATCAGAAAAAATATGAGATGAACAAAGGTATTTACAAGCTTGAAAATAAATTGTCACCAATGGATATATATCATCTTTTGAAGATTGCTGATTGGGTTGATGATATCGCTGATCATGCCGAAAACGTTGCTGATTGGTTAAGGTCGATGATAGCAAAATAGTTATTGTTTTTCTTCTGCAACTAGAAAGTTTATTACATTTTCTGAGATGTCTTCTGCGTATTCTCCTATTCTTCTGATACTTTCGACTATGTATCCGATTGATATTGCGATTATGCCTTTTTGTTGTAGGGCTAGTGTGTTGATTTCTTCGCAGAGTTTTTCTAGTTTTGTTACTGATTCTATTGTTTCATTTGATGCTTTGATGTCTTTTTTGAAGAAAGCACCTATGCTTTTGTTGAAGATGTCTATTGAAAGGTTGCTTGCTGTTAGTATATGGTCTATGGTTTTTTTGTCCAGGTTGTTTTTGTCGACTAGGTTTGATATGTTTTGGGCTATTCTTACTGTATGGTCGCCGATACGTTCTATTATTCTGCTTATCAGAAAATAGGTGGAGGCCATCTCGGCTGTTATATTCATTTTTTCTGCGAGGCTGATGTTTTGCAGCATGATGTTGTACTGTCTTGCGGCTAGCCAGTTTAATCTATCCAGGTCGTTGTCTCTTGATATGATATCTTCTGCTAGTGTTTTGTCTTTGTTTTTCAGGGCTTGCATTCCGTCTTGGTGCATTCCTTTTACGATGATGTGCATTCGTTTTATTGTTCTGTCGAAAGGCATTTCTGTTGGGTCGAGTAGATCCTTTAATATTATGTGTTGGTCTGTTTCTTCTATGACTTCTTGGCCTATGGTTGTCTGTGTAAATATTCTTATGACGTTGCGTACTGTGGCGGGTACGCCAGATGGTGTGTTTATTTTGATGGTGGTGTATCCGGCGATGTATGCGCCAATCAACCTTCTCAGTAGGTAGGATTGTTTTGAGATATCAGTAGCATCGAATTCTTTTATTTTTTGTAGTCGTTCCTGTGTTATTTTTGGTGTTATCAGTAAGGTACCGTCTGATTGGATATTGATTCCCAGTGGATCGTTTTTTTTGATGTTTAGGGATTTCACCCATTCTTTTGGTAGGGTGATTACGAAGGATGATCCGCCTGTGAGTTGTACTCGCCTTATGTTCATGGTTTCACAAAGAAAGATGTAAATCAATCCAGTTGATAAATATTTCTATATATCTCTATTTATGAAACTTATCTATATATATCAATATAGTATATGTAGATAAAGTATATATTTTAAAATTGTTCTTCAGCTTTTGGTGATTTGTATAGTTAAAACATCGAAAGAGAAAAAAATAGGAATGCTGGCAATAACAATACTCGCAACTACAATATGTATTACAACACTTTTTAGTGGTTGCACCCAGCCAAATAAAATGACACTCTCGTTAGGTGGATCCACGACTGTCCAACCTATAGCAGAATCTGCTGCGACAGCATTTATGAGTTTATATCCAAATATTACAGTACAAGTCTACGGTGGCGGTTCCTCGGTTGGTATCAAAGGCGTAGCAAAAGGAACATACAATATCGGTGATGCATCGAGAAGTGCTGTACCAGATGATGTAAAGGATATCTCGGGAGTCACATTTGACGATTTGGTGCCCCATCAAATAGCTCTTGATGGAATAGCGATAATCGTAAGCAAACAAATCTATGATGCAGGGGTAAATGATATCACAAAAGACCAGTTAAAAGGAATTTACAATAATACTATTAACAATTGGAATGAAATTGGCGGACCAAACGCATCGATATTTGTTGTTGGCAGAGATACTTCATCAGGAACATACGCTAGTTTCAACGATATGCTAAAACTCAATGAAACAACTCAAGTTTTAGACAAGGCCTCAACTGAAAACGCACAGGTAAAAGCAGCGGTCGGTGGGGCGACAAATGCAATAGGTTACGTTGGTCTTGGATTTGTAGATTCAAACACACCAGCACTTAAACTAAATGGGATACTCCCTACTGCAGATACTGTTAAAGATAACACCTACCCGTTATCGCGTTCGCTTTTTATGTATACAAAAGGGGAAGCAACTGGTGCAGCCAAGATGTTCATTGATTTCATTCTCGGCCCAGATGGGCAAGCAATTGTTGCTCAAGAAGAATTCATTCCGTTAACATAAAAAGATACTAATTGATAGGTATTAGAATGCTGCTTCCAAGAAATATAAAAGAAAGTATCATAAAAAACATCTTTTTTATTTCAGCAGCTTTCTCCATTTTTATAATCCTTTTTATTTTTTATTTTCTTTTTCAACAAGCATACCCTGCCTTTCAACATTCAGGTTTCAGTATATTCAGTAACGATTGGGTTTCAACAGAAGGAAAATACGGTATTGGAGCAGCTATCTATGGAACCATCATTGTTACTGTTGGTGCTATGATTATCTCGATTCCTCTTGGAATTGCTGGCGCTATTTTTCTATCAGAGCTTGCGCCACCATACCTTCGTACAATTCTAAAACCTCTTATTGAACTCATTGCTGGAGTGCCATCCATTGTGTTTGGTTTTATCGGTATAATACTTCTTGTAGGCTATCTTCAACCTACGTTTGGTTTGCTGTCAGGCTATACTTTTCTAGCGGGCTCCCTGATCCTTGGTATAATGGCCGTCCCAATCATTGTCAGTATGTCTGATGATGCAATGAAGGCTGTTCCTCGTGAACTCAAGGAAGGTTCTCTAGCTTTAGGGGCAACGAAATGGCAGACAATCAAAAAAGTGATTATCCCGACATCTATTTCCGGGATTTCTGCAGCTGTAATTCTCGGTGTAGGTCGTGCTGTAGGCGAAACAATGGCGGTTTCCCTTGTACTTGCAAACACGATGCAGATCCCTGTTCCCCCGTGGAATATTTTTCAGAGCACAGGGTCAACAATCACATCGTTGATTTTTACGCACATGGGTGAGGGAACCGGTCTTGAGACGAATGCTTTGTTTGCAAGCGCAGTCATTCTTTTTGTTATCGTCGCAATCATGAGTATTGTATCAAACATACTAAAAGAACGTATTTCAAAGAAATTCAGGGGAGGCTAGCGATGAAACTGCGAGGCTCTTTTTTTGGTAAAGAAATCTTAAAAAATATTTTTAAGAAAAGAAATTTCACTGTTGAGAAAACATTCTGCTATATTGCTATATCTCTCTCTTCATTTTGTGCCTTGCTCGGTTTTTTTTCCATGGCATTTTCCTTTTATATTGGTGATGTTGCATTAAGGATTTTTCTTTTGTTTATCGGGTTGCTTTTTTGTTATCTGATATACTATTCTTTCACAACACTTGGAAAAAGGAAAGAAATAATTGGTTTTACGATTTTTACTTTTGTGGTTTTTATTCTTGCATATTTTCTCCCGTTGCTACCGCCAGAGTACGGACTGCAGCAATACGATGTTGATGCATCGGTTCTAAAATTCATCATTGTATCAATTGTTTTTATTATTGTAGGAATTATCGGTGCCTCTTTTGCGATGAAGCCGCTGTTCAAATTTACTACAAAATCAAATCAGTTTTCTGCTTATTTTATTTTAACTTTTTCTCTTGTGTTCATACTTTACCCTTTGTTTGTTATCCTCTCGAATTTGATTGTGAACGGTAGTGGCGGTATCACTCTTAATTTTCTTACTGAGAATGTCTTGAAACATGGTGCTGAGGGTGGAGTTAGCTATGCGATAGTCGGTACGTTTATCGTGATTATTGGAACGGCGCTTATTGCGATTCCTCTTGGTGTTGCGAGTGCGATTTATTTACATGAATATGCTAAATCCGGACCTATTGTCCGTCTTATCCGAATTGCAACAGATATTCTTCAGGGGGTCCCATCTATTGTTTTTGGGTTGTTTGGTTTTGCGGTGTTCGTACCAATTTTCGGTATCTGTATTCTAAGCGGGATTCTTGTCATGGGTTTTATGACACTGCCTATTATAATCAGGTCGTCAGAGGAAGCATTAATGTGTGTCCCTCGGAGTTTGCGTGAGGGCTCTTATGCTCTTGGAGCAACAAAATGGCAGACCATCCGGAGGGTTGTGATCCCTCCGGCAATACCAGGAATATTGACTGGTAGTGTTCTGGGTCTAGGTAGAGCTGCTGGTGAAACAGCACCTATTATTTTCACTGCATCTATATTCATTGCGCCGCCACCGACATCGATTTTTTCTCCGATTCAGTCACTTTCATATCATCTTTATATTTTAACTAAATATATCGGTGCTTATCCTGTTGATCAGAATGCGTGGGCTACAGCTTTGCTTCTCATGAGTATAGTGCTTGGTATGAATGCTATTGCGATAATAATTCGCGAAAAATATAGGGTTGAATTCTAAAGAAATGGTGATAAGATTATATGACGACAAAGAAAGAAATCATCAAGACCGATAATCTTAATCTCTGGTATGGAGAAAAGCAGGCTCTGGTTGATATCAACATTAGTATTTTATCAAATAAAATCACAGCCCTTATCGGCCCGTCTGGTTGCGGCAAGTCAACGCTCATTAGGTGTTTTAACCGGATGAATGACGTGATCGACAAGTGTAAGATCAAAGGTAATGTGTATTTTCATGACAAGGACATTTACGGGCCGGATGCAGATGCGGTTGAGATACGTAAAAAAATTGGTATGGTTTTTCAGAAACCCAACCCGTTCCCGAAATCCATCTATGAAAATATAGCGTATGGTCCCAGGTTACATGGAATTAAGGATAAAAAGAAACTCGATGAGCTTGTGGAGAAAAGTATCAAGGTTGCTGCTCTGTGGGATGAGGTTAAGGATCGGCTAGATGAATCAGCGATGGGGCTTTCTGGTGGTCAGCAGCAGCGGTTATGCATCGCTCGGTCGCTTGCCATTCAGCCCGAGGTTATCCTTATGGATGAGCCTTGTTCCGCTCTTGATCCAATTGCTACTGCAAAGATCGAGGATCTGATGAATGAGCTGAAACGCAGGTATACGGTTATTATTGTGACCCATAATATGCAGCAGGCTGCTCGTGTGAGCGATTTCGCTGCATATATGTATCTTGGTAAGATGATTGAGTACGGTGAAACGAAACAGATCTTTGAGAACCCTAATGAGGAGCTTACAGAAAATTATATAACTGGAAGATTTGGTTAGAGGTGGTATATGGTGGAAAAATTTCATAATGAGTTGGATAAACTGAAAAAAAACGTGTTGAAGATGGGTGACCTTGCAGGTGGCATGCTTTGTGATTCTGTTACATCGTTGAAAAATTTAGATGCAGAAAAAGCAGAGTCTGTGATTGCAAAGAAAAAAGAACTAGCAGATATGAACTTGAAACTAGAAGAAGATGCGCTGAGAATCATTGCTTTGTATCAGCCTATGGCAAAGGATATGAGAACCATTGCTTGCTGTCTTAAGATGCTTGTTGCTCTTACTAGAATTGGCAGGTATGGTAAGGATATCGCCAAGATTGCAAAGGAGATTTACCCTGGACCGCATATTAAAAAAATTATTACTTTGCCGCAGATGAATGAAATTGTTTACAAGATGATAAATGATGCTTTAACCGCATTTTCAACAGAGAACCTATCTTTAATCAAAGATTTTTCCGAGCGTGATGATACCGTTGATGCAAGTAGATATTCGATATTTCGTGAGTGCATCTCTTATATGATGGAGGATGCAAGGAATATAACGATTTGTACTAACTATATTCTTGCTGCTCGCTATCTGGAGCGATGTGGTGATCACGCCTGCGATATGGCTGAGGAAATACATTATATGGTAACGGGAAGTCGTATTGAGTTGAAATGAAGCAAAAAGTATTGTTCTTATGTACACATAATTCTGTTCGTTCTCAGATGGCAGAGGGACTTCTCAACACAATCTATGGCAGTCGCTATGAGACTTACAGCGCAGGCATTCAACCAACAGAGGTAAACCCTTATGCTGTTGAGGTTATGAAGGAGCTTGGTATTGATATCTCTGCTAATCGATCTAAAAGCATTGAGGAGTTTCGTGGGATGACGTTTGATTATGTTGTTACAGTCTGTGACAATGCAAAAGAGACATGTCCATTTTTTCCAGGTAAAAAAACGATTCATCAAGAATTTGATGATCCATACGAATTTAGCGAGAGTATAGAAGAAACTCTTCTATCATTTAGACGTGTAAGAGACGAAATTAAAAATTGGATTGAACAAATATTCGGTAAAAAATCAATTACCTAGATTTTTTATTTGTAGAGTTTCACAGCGTTTATGTTCAGCGGTAGACTCATTGATTTGGCGATAGCATTACATTTGGTCCTAAGAAGATATACAACTGGAAGATAATCTGTCTCAGAGAACGACTCGTAGTTAGCCATTCCCTTGCAGATGATAAGGTCAGCTTTTTCTAAAGCTTTTTTAAGGTTCTCTGGCATTCTTCCAAAATCTACACCAATCGCAAAACATCCTGTTGTCAAAAACTCATCAACAACTTCATCGAACCTGAACTCTTCTGCATCCTTCATCGTAGCATCGCTAATGATTGGTTCGCCCCTGACGACAAGACTCAAGAAAATATTGGGATTAAAATTTTTAAGCTCCCTGCAAAGAATCTTGTCAAACACTATCTCCCCGCAGTTATCAGTAAACAACACAACATTTTTTGCTTTCTTCAACAAAACCTTAACCTTTTGCGTATCATCGTACCCTAAACCATCATAAACATACTTCTCAAACAAATCCTTAAGCACGTTTGGGTGACTGCTGCCACCATCTATCCCAAAATCCATGGTGTTACCTATGACGGAACAAAGGATACTAGTTTTAAGTGGGTCATCTGATCTTTTTATCAGCTCTTCAACACGTGGAACAAGAGACTGTGCGACCTTATTGCTCAAATCCTTAAGATGCTTATACGGATCTTTATCACCAAGAATGTCATATGCTATTTTATGTACTTTTGTCGCTATAATAGCGCTGCATTCATCAGGGTCATATAGCTCGGAGAGTGCTTTGCAAGCATTTTGTATAACCTTTTCTTTAGTTTTTTTATCTTTAGTACTCTGTTCAGCTTCGAATATAATACGTTTCAATAGACAAGGTACACACTCGGTTTGTATCTTCATACAAAAAACCCTGAAAACAAAACAGGTTATATAGGTTTACCCATGAAGGTTTTTCTTTAGATAAACTCCGTCATCAACAAAACCTAGTTTCCTGTAGTACTCCTTCACGCCAATTCCACTTAAAACAAATAAAGATTTCTTATCAAACTTCTCAAAACAAACCCGTTCAGCCTCATCAACAAGTTCTTTACCAAAACCTCTATGTTGCCAACCATTTTTGTTTTTCTGCCCAAGAGACAACTCCCTACCAAGAACCTTGAGTTCACGTATAATCATGCATGGCTCTTTAAGTAACTCAGGTCTATGTGAACAGTTAATGTCACGCAAACGGAGATAACCAACTAAATAATCGTTTTTCTTATCAACCAAGGAGATGAAAACCTCGTCGTTACCACTAGCCGCATAGTAGCATGTATCAAAACCAATGTCTTTTTCGTCTATCTCGATTTTATTCTCAAGAGACTTGAAACCTATCTCCCTGCATCTAATACATCTGCAGCTATCATTATGTTTTTTCATCTCAATCTCAACATACTGACGCAGGTTACTCTTGTTCACACCAGCCTCTATATGCTGCAGGGGAATATCACGCTGGATACGCTGTATACGAACCCATCTGGGAACAAATTTTTTTATCTGAGCCACAAGCATGGTTGCTTTCTCTGTCGTAAGCGGCTCATAATCACCTTTTTTCCACAGATCATAAAGCTTTGTCCCTTTAACAGTCAACGTAGGATAAATCTTGATCATATCAGGTTTAAAACTATCATCATCAAAAATAGTTTTAAAAGAGTCAATATCCTTCTTTTCATCAGAAAAGATAAGACCAGGCATCATATGATAAAGAACCTTGAAACCGCAATCTTTAGCAACACGAGTAGCATAAACAGAATCCATAACTGTATGACCACGGCCCATAGCATACAAAACATCATCAAAAACAGACTGCACACCAAGCTCAACACGCGTGGCGCCTAACTCCAACACTCTATCAGCGTGCTGAAGCCTAAACCAATCAGGCCTAGTCTCAACAGTAAGACCAATACATCTTGATTTAGATGTCTCATTAAGTTTCTTAGCCTCCTCAAGACTAGTTGACTCTTTTCCATTGAGTGCATCGAAACACCTTTTGACAAACCGCTCCTGATAAAATGGTGAGCGTGACGTGAAAGTCCCACCCATAATAATAAAATCTACTTTGTCGACAGGATGACCAATGGATGTTAGTTGTTTAAGCCTATTTTTGGTTTGAAGAAAAGGATCAAAATTATTCAACAAAGCACGCATGGTAGCAGGTTCATAACCAGTGTAACTCTGCGGGGTATTGCTAGTGGGACCGCCAGGGCAGGGAACACAACGCCCATGAGGGCACTCCACTGGAGAAGTCATTGCAGCAACAATAGCAACACCAGAGATAGTCCGGGTGGGTTTCTTACGCAGAATACTAACAGCGGAATCTTTCTCATCATCACTGAAATCAGATGGCAGACGAGCCAAAATCTCGCTATCAGGAGGAATAACATCTAGATTGTATTTCTTACAAAGCTTTTTTTTTGCCTCATGTAACTCTTTTTTTGATTGAATTTTTTTAGAAAGAATAAGATCTGTAATCTCAGAGTAGAAAGACATCAAAAAACCTCTGAATCCAATAAATACTATTTTTCCTCTAAACAATTTCTGTATGTTTTTACCATATTGCTCAGTGCGCAGGCTATCGTTACAGGACCAACGCCACCAGGAACAGGCGTAATCTTGCCTGCTTTTTCTTTCACAGAATCAAAATCAACATCACCACATACACCATCTTTAGTATTTGTGATTCCAACATCTAAAACAAAAGCACCGTTTTTCACATGATTTCTTGTTATAAGTTTTGGTTTGCCCGTAGCTGATACAAGGACATCTGCTTTGTTTGTGTATTGTCTTATGTCATCTGTGTAAACATGGCAAACAGAAACAGTTGCATTCCTGTTTAGGAAAAGTGCTGCAAGAGGTTTACCTACAACATTGCTATGGTTGACTATAGTGATATTTTTACTTTTAAGAATAGTTTTTTCGTATTCCAGTATAGTCAAAACAGCCAACGGAGTACATGGTATCAGGTATTCATCACCGATTAGTATTCTGCCCATGTTTACTGGGTTGAAACCCTCCACATCCTTCTCTGGATTAACTGTTTTCATAAGTTTACCCTGTGAAATATGTTTTGGCGCCGGATATTGAATTAAGATACCATGAACGCTTGCGTCATCATTCAAATTTTTTATGACTGTTAGAACTTCCTGCTCAGAAACATTTTTCGGAAAAACCAGACGTTTTGATTCTATCCCTACACCCTCGCAGGCTTTGTCCCTCAATCTCAGATAAAGCTCTGATGATGGGTCGTCTCCGATTTTGATTGTGGTGATGCTTGGTTTAATACAGTGTTTTGTTTCTAGATCAATGATTTCTTTTGATATTTTTTTACGGATATCTTCGGCTATCTTTTTTCCATCAATTACCTTCGCAACCATCTTTAATCTAAAAAAGTAAATTTACTTTGGGTTATTAAGGTAATCGTCCAAATTAGTTGTTTATCAAGAACGCAAATGTATATACTTAAGGAGCATAGATCCCTGTATAGATTTAGTGATTTTTACTGCGTTATCTGCCTCAACAACAATAGTCAGAGTGATTCTCCCAAGACCTCTGCGATAATTGGTGATATCAACAGATGCCGATTCACCAGGGTTAATCGCATTTATTGTACCTGTCTTGTAGAATATTCTCCATAGTGGCATTATAATCAAGTTTCTGTTAGCGTAAACATTCCATACTACGTTATTGGCGGTTACGTTTCCTCTGTTGGTTATCTGGAAACCGAGATGCCGGAAACCACCATCAACTTTGTCTATTCTCAATATTGAAACAACAACAGTTTTTGTTACCTCATTTGTGTTATTGTCATCATCAGTCACAGCTAGTTTTACTTTGTAGACTCCTTGATTGTCCCATGAATAAACAAGAGTTCTGTTATTTCCCATCCAGACTACGTTATCTGGTTCACTTTCATCTGTGTATGTCCAATTATATTTCACTATTTTTCCGTTGGTATCCCAACTTGTTGATGCATCAAATGTGATGTTTTCTCCAGTTGTAGGCTCAGTGGGAGACCAAGTGAATTTTGGGAAAGGTGAGGCTCCAACAGTTATGTAATGCTGTGAAGAACCGTATGTTTGGCTGCCTGAAACTGTCAGAGTAACATAATAATCTCCCTTTCTGTCATAACTGTGTGATACTATCGATCCGATTCCTATGGTTCCGTCACCGAAACTCCAAAATTTAAAAGTAAGTTCTCCGAAATTGTAATAGTAATAGTTATATCTAAACAGGATTTTTTCTCCTACGTCAGGGTATGTTGGTGACCAAGTAAAATCAGTATGCATGTAATCAGAAGGAATGTCTTGTTGAGGGGTAGATAATGCCATGGTTTCATAGCTATCTGAACTAGAGTCTTTACCGGTAAAACCTACTGTCTCTTCAGCATAAGCCGAAGAAACTGGGTGTTTGCCATTCCTGCTGCCAGCAAGTATTGATGCTACAAAAGTTGAGAGTATGATTAGTCCTACTAGTTGAATTGCTATTATTATCCTCTTTGTTTTTGTCCGCATCTTATATTTCCCCCATATGTATAATTATATCAAAATGTTATATAAGTACTTAATGTGACTATAATCACAAAATTGATTCTTTTTGTTATCCTAAAATAAGTTTTACAAAATCTACAGTTTTTTACCAATCGCATAAAACTGAGGAAAGAAATTAAGCTGCACACCCTCATCAAGCGATTTCAGATATTCATACTCCCATTTATCTATTTCTTTCTCGTTTAAACCAGCATCACGCAGGGCTTTAACATAGAAGTCTCTTGAATGTAAATAATAGGATTTGTCTTCCTCGCAGTTCCAAATGCGGTTGTTTCCTATACCAACCTTAGTTTGTAGGCCTGCTTTCACAAAAAAATACCTTAGTTTCCTACCTATATGCGGGTCTCCACCCTTTCTCTTAATGGCCTCACCAGCAAATATAGGATCAACCAATGAGTTTTCTGGCCAATGTAGTTTACCACCATAGTCAGGCTCAAGAGTTGCCAGCACCCTCCCACCTTTTTTAGTTACACGCGCCATCTCATCAACCACTTTCTGTGGTTTATCAACCCACATCAAAAGAAGGTTGCATGTTACAATATCAAAAGTGCTATCACAAAAAGGTAGCATATCTGCATTACCCATACACAACTCTATATTTTTATGACTGTTTAGAACGTTTCTTGCCACCTTAAGCATATCATCCGAGCCGTCTACTCCAACCACCATGCCTTTTGTTAAACGTACAATATCCCTTGTTACAATACCTGAGCCACACCCGATATCCAAAATAAGCTTAGCATCCTTAACGCCCGCTTCCATATATAGCGGTATCCTTTCTTCAGATGTCTCCAGTGCCTGCAGCTCCAGTTTCTTTATGAAATTCTTTAAATCCTCTTTTGATCGCTTATGAAATTCACAAGGTCTTTCAAATTTCATCCTAAACCAACCTTTGGATTAGCCTATCTCTATAATTAAGCTTTTTCTTCCAAATCACCCTAATGTTTTTTAAACAGGTTGTTTTATTCATGGTACTATGCGGGAGGTAACTATCCAGGTAGCGCTTGATCTTCTAAATGCACATAGAGCACTGGCTATAGCTAAAGATTCAGTTAAAGGTGACCCTAGTTGTTGGCTTGAGGCTGGCACACCACTTATAAAAAGCGAAGGCATGGACATTATACGTAAACTTAAACAAACATTCCCCAGAAACACAATTGTTGCTGATATGAAAACCATGGACACAGGTGCTCTTGAAACCGAGATGGCTGCCAAGGCAGGGGCGGGCATAGTCTGCATACTAGGCGCCTCTGATAATGCAACAATCCTTGATGCTCTGAAGTCTGCACGTAAATATGGCGTAAAAATAATGGTTGACCTCATCGGTGTAAAAGATAAAATAAGACGTGCTAAACAAATGGAGAAACTTGGTGTCGACTACCTATGCCTGCATGTTGGTATAGATGAGCAGATGACTGGAAAAAAACCAATTACTATCCTAAGTTCCGTTGTCAAATCAACCAGCATACCTGTTGCTGTCGCTGGTGGGCTAAACAGTGAAACTGTTTCCGACGTCGTCAAAGCTGGTGCCAGTATAATAATAGTTGGTGGCGCAATAACCAAAACAAAAGATGTAACTAAAGCAATTAAACAGATAAAAAAGGCGATAACTCTCAAAAAACCAATTACTAGCGAGCTTCACAAAAAATATGACAAGACACAACTTAGAGAAGCATTCATGAAAGTTTCAACACCAAACATTTCCGATGCCATGCACAGAAAAGGTGCTATGCAGGATATAAGACCCGCAAGACTAGGTTTCCACATGGTTGGAAAAGCACTCACCGTATGTACAATTGATGGCGACTGGGCTAAACCAGTAGAAGGTATTGACAAAGCAGAAGAAGGAGACGTACTTGTTGTTGATGTCAAAGGTGGTAAAACCGCTATCTGGGGCGAGCTTGCCACATGGAGTGCTAAAGTCAAAGGCCTCAGCGGTGTTGTGATTGATGGTGCAATAAGAGACCTTGATGATATCGTTAAAATGGATTTACCCATCTTCTCCAGATATGTTTCTTCAAATGCTGGTGATCCAAAGGGTTTTGGTGAGATAGGTGCTGAGATAAACTGCGGCGGGCAGACCGTTAGAAACGGTGACTGGATAATAGGTGATGACTCCGGTGTTGTCGTAGTACCACAGGAAATTGCTCAAGAAATAGCAAACAGGGCATTGGACGTTAAAGAACAGGAGAACCGTATACGTGAGGAGATAAAAGATGGCGGTTCACTAGGCACCGTCCTTAAACTAAAGAAATGGGAGAAAGTAGTTGGATGAGCAAAGTTGTTTTTTTCACGGATTTAAATAAACTACGTGATGCTATGTCTAATTTCAACATGGAGGGTTTTGCTGGTAAAAAAACCCCTGTTAAGCTTCATATGGGTGAGATGAAAAACCCGTATTATCCACCAGCTGATTTCGTTAAGATGGTTGTTGATGAAATAAAAGGCTTTGACGCTGAGCCTTTTTTGTTTGACACGACTGTTGCTTATCCTGGTCTGCGTAGCACAAAAAAGGGTTATGAGAAGCTTGCCAGTATGCATGGTTTTTCTAAGAAAAAAATCGGTTGCGATGTGGTTGTTGGTGACACTGGTGTACCAGTTACTGTTGAAAACCGAGTTTTTGATGTTGCTACACAGCTATTCGAATCAACACATATCGTTGCTATCTCTCATGTGAAGGGTCATATTCAGACTGGTCTTGGTGGCGCCATAAAAAACTTTGGTATGGGTGGTGTTACAAGGGAGACAAAAAAAAGGATGCATCATGGTAGCAGACCTGTTTACAATAAAGATGCCTGCACGTATTGTGGTGTGTGCGCAGAGATGTGTCCTTTTGATGCAATAAAAGTCACCAAGGATAAATGGAGTTTTAGTGAGAGGGCTTGTTTTGGTTGCGGTGTCTGTGTTGATTCATGTAAAAACAAGGCTATTAAATATGTGGATACCGGGTTGCAGTATCTTCTTGTTCTCGCGGCATACGCATGCCTTGATGGTAAAAACGTTTTGTATGTGAACGAGCTTAGGCGTATCGCTGGTAGCTGTGATTGTGACCCTTTTCCCGGTCCGATAATTGTGCCTGACGTCGGTTTTCTTGTTTCTACCGACCCAGTTGCTATAGATAAGGCGTCACTTGACCTTATAAATGATGTAAAAGAAAACGTTTTTCAAAAAGAAACAGGGGTAGACCCTTTTAAACAAATAAAATATGGAGAGGAGATCGGTTTAGGATCATCCTCGTATGAGTTGATTGAATTATAGATTTATTTTACCAATGGTTTTCCTAGTGGCAGAACTGTTTTTCCATAGGTTTCGTTGAGTACTTCAGCTATGGCAACGTAGAAGGCACTAAGCCCACAGATTATTCCTTCGTAGCCAATCCATGGTCCGCTTATGTAACCCCAGTTTTCAAGTGCCAGTAGGTAGAACAGTATGAACAATGTTCCAAATATAACTTGCAGCCCAGTGTTTTTCTTCAGTGTGCCGATGAACATCATCATTGTGAATAAACCCCACATGAAGAAGTACCATCCCATGAATCCTGCTTCAGTTGCCCCAGCTTTTGAACCTGTGCTTATGAACGTTATACTTGGCAGAAGCCATAGTGCAACAAGCGAGATCCAAAAAAGCCCATAGGATGTAAACGCTGTTGTCCCAAAGGTGTTTCCTTTCTTAAACTCCATTACTCCAGCTATGATTTGTGCAATACCACCGTAGAATATACCCATCCCAAGTATCATTGCACTTACTGGAAACACTCCTGTGTTATGTATATTCAAGAGCACTGTCGTCATTCCAAAGCCTAGTAAACCTAGTGGTGCGGGATTTGCCAATATATCTTTTTGTTCCATAAATTATAGCTCCTCCTAGCACCGCAGAATAAACATCATATTTAAAAATTTGTCGAGAAAATTTAGCTATTTCAGAAAGATAACGACAAATCCAGTAAATATCATTGCCAAAACGATTAGAATGACGAAAATTTTAACCAGCCAAGCTCTTAAGTCCTTACTTTTAATCTTCATGATTTTTCACCTTTAAATTCTACATAAAATTCATCGAAATGGAAGATATGCGTGTCTTTCTTTCCTTTTATTCCCTGTTCTTTGATTAATTGTAGATACCCAGATTTTATCAGTTTTTCTTTCGAGTGTTTCGGGTCGGTTCCAGGAATGTCTGCCCACGAGATATCTCCATCGTTTTGTATCTTCTTTTTGATTTCTTCTTGATGCTCATCAATCCAGGTTGTAATTTTTTTGCTGTCTGCTCTGAAGAGTGGTCCGATTTTTGCATAAACCGGTTTTATTGACACAATTTTTTCTTCGATGTCTGGTTTCCCAGCAATAAACTCATGACCATCAGGATAATTTAGAGTGGATTTTATTATCGTTCCGCTTGATTTTATCTTTGAAATTATATCTGCTGGCGCGTAGGTTGCATAGGATTCAAGTGGTGCGTTTAATGCAAAACCCTGCTCGCTTTTCCAAGACCTAACTTTTGAGATGTAGTCTTTTACGTATTCTCCTGCTTTTTCCTTTTCCTCATCGATTAATATTGTTTGGGGCCATGTTGATAAATGAATGCTTTCAGCGCCTTCTATTTTCTTGAAATGCTGTTGGTAAATCTCTTCGGTTATGTGTGGGAAGAACGGTGCAAAGAGCTTCAAAACGCCTAAACCAAGCGTGTAAAGCGTGTAATTTATGCTTTCCAGGTTTTCTTTTTTGTATATTGAGGATTTCACCATTTCGATGTAGTGATCAGCAAGCTCATGCCACAGGAAATATTCTATTTCCTTCATTGCCTGCGAGTAATCAAACGCATCCATAAGTTCAGTGCATTTCTTCACAAGTTTGCTGTATTTTGTAAGAATCCATTTGTCTGTATCGATTAATGCTGGCGTTTTTTCAGGTTTATCTTTTATTAAGTTGGAAATAAATTTCTCGACATTCCACAATTTGGTAAGCAGTCTTGTTCCTCTAACTACATCTTTAGGTCTGATTGGGTTATCTTCCCCCAACGCACAAGTAGCTGCGTAACATCTGAAGGCATCTGTTCCATACTCTTTTATCCAGTTCATAGGGTCTATTACGTTTCCAGCGCTTGCATGCATTGGAGTTCCATCTTCAGCAAGAATGAATCCTCCAACCATTACATTTTCAAAAGGTTCTTTTTCTGTGATCAAAGTGCATCTTAGGATAGTATAGAATGCCCATGTCCTGATTATGTCATGAGACTGAGCTCTAAGTGACATTGGATAAAGTTTTTTGAACCTTTTTTCATCCCTTTTCCA
>Ga0172362_10001883_pt1 | contig 18114 bp, 27 predicted proteins | sample LakKivs1_kivu2a2_FD_114534 | JGI IMG/M metagenome (GOLD analysis project Ga0172362, IMG submission 114534) | Sediment microbial communities from Lake Kivu, Rwanda - Sediment s1_kivu2a2 | ecosystem: Environmental > Aquatic > Freshwater > Lake > Sediment | place: Rwanda: Western Province, Lake...
ACCAGGGGTGTGACTTCTGATGATTAAAATAATTCCCCACTTATCCCCACCTGCCCCCATCCTTCTACACTTTATATAAAAAAACTCATTCCTGATTCAGGAAGGCACATAGTTTGTATTAAAACTCTGGAGGTTTCTCCAGTTTATTGATGTAGATAGGGTGCAAAGGAGGACTTACAAATGTCTAATATGATAAAATTATCAAAGTCTGATTGGTTGAGGATCGGCAGAGAACAGGGCTACCTGAAGAAGCAGGCCCATATATACTATCCACAGGCTCTTAAGTTCGTCGGAGACAGTTGTGGTGAGTTGCACCAGATGATTAGTGAGTCGAACTTTATCCGGGATCCCGATCTCGTTGAAGCGATCGACGGTGAAGCATCGAACCTTCTTGACGAGTTGGAGAAGTTCAAGAGGTCGCTAACGAGACTTGTGCGGAAGCAGCGCGATTCCTGACGCTGACCCTCTGGGTACCTGAAGATGGGGCTTCCCGACCCGGGGGCCCCTTTTTTTTCTCCATTGGTGACCTGTTCCCAGAATGCCTGCACCAGGAACATGAGCCCCCCGCCACGACAGGAACGGCATCCGGCGGGGCTCGGGGAGGATTTCCGGGGCTGATGCTGAAATTTGAGTTCATGTACGAGTACAAGATCAAAGAAATCGTCAGGGTGGTTGATGGAGACACTGTGGATGTGGTTATCGACGTGGGCTTCTCCCTGTTTCTGAAGCAGAGGGTCAGGCTCAGGGGGATAAACTGCCCAGAACTCCACCGCTCAAAATCTGCAGGGGTGGGGGCTGGAGAGATGGCAAGGGATTATGCCCAGAAGTGGTTTGACCAAAATCCTAAACTGCTGATAAGAACCTACAAGGACGACAAGTACGGCAGATTGTTGGCGGAAATAATTTCTGCAGACACCCAACAGTCCATCAATCAAGACCTGATAAAGACTGGTCACGCCTCCCCCCATAACGGTCGACTGAAACCTTAGTTCCGACGGGATTCGGGGTCACGGGTCACCACATTTCACCTCCGGAGATCACCACGCAGGGGTGTCACCACCCCACCCCGTGTGGGGGGTTCCGCCTGGTGGCCCCACGCCCGTGGGGTGTGTCCCCTCATGCAGGAGAATTCGTATTCTTCAACTGAAGAATACGAAACCTCAGCAGGTTACACCTCCCCAGATTCTCCTCGCACTCAGCAGCCCATCAGTCTCCTCATCAGGAAGAGGGCATCTTCCTTCCCCTTGTACTCCATCACTGCGTCATAGGTGTGGCTGTACCCCAGGTGTGGGCGTGATGGGAGTTCCGCATGGTCACGGCAGAGGCCGCCCCTGACAGGGCACGGCTCTGAGATGTGCACCTTGGGGGTCTTGTCCCCCCATGTGGTGGCTGCCAGGAGTGCCGCCTCCTCCTCACCCAACCCGTCCGGGTGCAGGAGGTGGTGGTGGTTGTCGAAGACGACGGGGAGCACACCCCAGGCGACCAGGTCACGGACGGAGTATCCGCTCCTCTTGTCATCGTTCTCTATGAGGAGTCCGCCACGGGCGCGGGGGCTCAGGCCCCTGATGTTCTTCTCCAGCCGGAGGAGGGTGCCGGGTTTGTCGCCGTAGGTGCCGCCCACATGGAGGACTGTTTTCCAGCCGGGGAACCCAAAAAGTTCACCCATCTCCCCGTGGAGCTCCAGGCACCTGGAGGAGATGTCCACCACCGCCTGCCTGGGGCTGCCCATGCAGACGAACTGTCCTGGGTGGACGGTGAGTTCCATCCCCCCACCCCTGGCGATGTCGCCCACCTCCCTGCACAGCCTGGTGACGGGGACATCAGGTTCGAGGTGGGTGACCCCGTACCCCAGGTGGGGGTGGTCGGCGAACGGGAACAGGTTTGACCCCACCCGAAAAATTCGGACACCGTTCTCCACGTTCCAGATGACGATCCTGCGGAGCGCCTCCAGGTTCCTGGCGGCGGCATCTGCTGCCCTGGACCGGGAGAAGTTGGAGATGCGGAATGTCCTGGCGGTGGAGTGACCATCCGCCCCCAGCCTGTTGTTGCAGCAGGCATATCCGATGTGTCGTGCTGGCATCTCCCCCTCAGGCCAGGCTGAGACCAGGTGGTGGCTTGAAACCGTTGCGGGCGATGCCATCAAGGTGATCGCGGATCTGCTTGTCTGGGGAGCTGGGGGTGATGCCAGTTGCCCCATATCCACCCTGTGATTCAGCAAGCATTTGCCAGCGGGCAGCTGCGGGGATCAGTTCTGGTGGCGACTCTTCTTGCGGAGGCGGGGCGGTCCGGCGGTCGGGAATGCCGAACATGGCACGAGCCTCTGCCATCTTCTGTTGGAGTGAGGGTTTTCGTCGCCAGGTCTCCAAGAATGCCTCCTCCTCCCGCCACCTGTCCCCGTGTTTGAGATCCCTGAATTCTGGGTCACCATGGTTGTGCCATGGCTTTTTGGCCCGGCAGAAGGCTGCCCAATCCGGATAACGGTATGCAGGGTGGAGGGGGCCCCCTTTGCGGATGGCGATTTCGCGCAGACGCTCCCACGAATTCTGTTCAGAGATGATGCCTGTTGATGTGTTGGGATTCATATTCTTGTCCCAGAAATCCTGCGCGCCGGTGTTCTGGCTCAGGCCTCGAGGGCACACCGGCGCGCAGAGTTGTGGATCAGTTGGGTTCGCCACCCAGACGGCGGGACACAGCCGCGTTGGTGCCGCCACCCTTCCCCTCCATCAGACGGCGGATCTCCACATCGTGGATCTCAATTTTGCTGCTGTTCTGCCTCTGGGTAACCTCGAAATGGAGGATGGCATCCTTGATCCTGTCTTCAACCTGCCGGCGGTGCTCCGCATCCTCATGGAGGCGGACGAGGGCATTCACCTCGTCTTTCCTGAGGAATTCCTTTTCCAGGTTTGAAATGCGGAGATCCTGCTCATCCATCTGGAGGTGGTGTCCTTTGAGCTTGGACTGGACACCCCAGGAGATGAGGCATACGCCGATGGTGAGGAGGGCGACCCCGAAGAGGGCGCACCCGGCAACGAAGTTGATGGCATCGTTGTTCACCTGCATGAGGTCAAGACCTGCAGCTCCGGCAGACGCGATGGCTCCGGCTGAGACGCAGAAGAATCCGCCAAGTGCGATTGGGAAAGATGAACCGTAAACTTTAGACATAAAATTTCCTTTCTGATGGATGGATAAAAAAATGAGCGATACAGGATTTGAACCTGTGACCCTGCGATTATGAGTCGCGTGCTCTTGACCGCTGAGCTAATCGCCCAATACGTTCAATTGTACGCAATTTACTCATGATTCCTTTCACTTTCGAAACGTTCTCGTCGGGCAGTTGTTTTTGCTTCTGCGATTGTGATGTGCGTTTCAATCTTGGAGGCGAGGGCGAGAACCTCGTGTTCATCCTCTGATGTGGGTGGTTCGTTTTCAAAGACCTCACGGATCACCTGTGAGAGGGCACGGGCAAGTGGCATTGTCATCCCGACCAAGACCTGTCGTGGCATCACAGGGTTGGGGGGGAAGACGAATCCGCGTGGCGGATCCGCCCTTCGGGTCGCGGGCTTTTCTTGATTCATATTTTTCTTTCTAAAAGAGATGATTGTGTGTAACAGACTTTCACATCATAACACATTTATGATCTGATTGCAAACAGAAAATGGCGGATCCAAAAAGTTTCTTGATATTTTTTTCAGGGGGTTTGGCGACCATCTCCGCGAGTGTATCCATCCGTAAAGCCAGCACTGTACCCGTCCTTGTGGCCGAAATACCTGCCCAGCAGCCATGTTGTGATTGCGGAAAATATTGATACAAATATTGATGTGATTTCCATAGAGATCATCCTTCGCCAAAAAAGTTTCCTCCATCATCCTGTGGATGACGCTGCCGCACCTCACGCAAGACCACGTTCCACCCTGTCTGCCATCTGGAGGGCATTGCGACATTTGTTTCTGCTGACCCTCATGCTTTCCACACCGCGCCTGATCTGCTGATCGACATGGTCTTCTGGGCTGCCAAAGAGCATGGCCCCGATGTCCCCACGGATGCTCCTGTGGAACGACATCCGATCATCAACTGCAGCACTGCAGTGGGAGATGATCTCGTCGTCGGTCATGGCGGCGCAACGTTCCGTCTTCTCGAGCACCGATATCAACCGGCGCGCACAAGCAAGGGCAACGCCAAGTGGCACCGTGAAGTTGGTGGAAGAGCTGTCACGGTTGAACTCGATGTGGATATTCTCTTCATCAAGAGCATTCATGAAGACATGGATGTCAAGAGGCTCTTTGCAGTGGGCCACTGTGGAACGGTTGCTCACAGGAAACTCCTGAAAATTCGATGCATCCATGTTCCAGTGGCACGGGGTCACCCCCACCTTGATCTGACCATTGAACGGGTGAGGGTTGTTCAGGAGCGGTTTCATATCTTCTTTCCCAGCTTTTCTTTCAGGACTTTGCGCCAGGCATCCAGATTCTCACCGCCGCCGCTGGAGTTCTTCGTGGACTCGAAGTGTTCAAAGGAGATGGTCGCAAAACCACCCTTTGTGTCTCCGTTCATGATTGGTGAAGGGGCTGCCGAAGAGCCAATAACTCCAAATCCAGGCGGGGTGTGTGTGGTGGTGGCTGTGAGTGGGTGCAGATTCAACTGGGATTTCTCCCCGACCATGTGAGCACGGAGGCGTTCCTCCATCCACTCGAGGTCATTCAGGATCTGCTTGGGGATGATCTGGCTGCTGGCGCAACTGAGGAGCTCTATGCGACCTTTAACCCTTTCGAGATGGATGAGATTTTCTGTGTCTTCCTTCATGGTCGAATGATACGAAGGAGGAGAAGGCACACTTGGGCATAAAAAACATCTATCATGAAAAAGATCCCCCAACTGATTGACTGGAACCTGCTGGCAGGTGCCATGAAGAAGGAGGCCGGAGAGGCCTCCTCCATGGTTCGCCAGAAACTTGAACAGACCGCAGAGATGGCACATGCTGCCGCAGGAATGGCTGACATGGTGGAGGATGGCGACAGCTGGGTGGTTGATCATGTCTCCACAGCTCATGACGACATCATGGAGGTGGCTGGCTATCTCCAGAGCAAGGCTGGTCCTGCAGGTCCCATCGAGGTGGACGTGGAGCCATCAGGGATGATGCAGACCGGGTTCTACGGTCAGGATGGCTCCAACATGGTTGGCGACATGGGGGCGTCTGGAAACATGACCACAAGTTTTGACCCCGAGACCAAGACATCCTACTCAGGTGGAACGATACACACTGCAGGGAAGAACAAGCCAACAAAACCGTCCCTGTGGGCACGGGCAAAGGCTGCAGCGAAGAAGAAATTTGATGTCTACCCCAGCGCCTACGCCAACGGCTGGGCTGTCCAGTGGTACAACAAACGTGGTGGAGGTTGGAAGAAATCGGGGGGTTAATGTGCTGACACTGTGTTCACATGTACATGCAATGATGCCAGTGATTGCGGTGGTGCTCTGCTGCATTGCCACCATAGGTGAGTATATAAAAAAAGAATGAAAGAATGAAAATGGGGCGGACGCCAGCCGCGCCCGCCCCATGCTTTTACGTCCTGTTGACTCAGGCCGCCTTCACGCTGAAGGTGGTGAGGCGACCGCCTCCGTTCTTGGAGAGGATGCCGCGCTCGACCATCTTGTTGAGATCGTAGCGGATCAGCTGGTTCTGGGTGGTCGACACGGTGTCGTTCCACTTGCCGCCAACGCTGACGATAAACTTCTCCATACCGGGCATAACAGCCTGCACACAGGATGCCAGAGCCATCGGGCCAGCAGAACCCTCGAGGGCATTCATGATGAGCTGCCGACGGTGCAGACCCGCCTTGCCGACTGGCTTGCCGACTTTGCCGGTACTGCCCGAAGCAGAAGGCACAGAAGAAACCTTGCGCTTGATGCGCTTTGTGGATCTCGAAGGCTTGGAGACCCTGTTCTTGCTGGCTTTCGTCTTGACGGGAATCCCCACCGCAGCTGGCACACCATTGATCAGATGACCAATGGTGAAGTTAAAATCGCCGATCTGAACGGTGGCATCTTCCATTCGGATACCGGTGACGCGGGAGAGGACAGAGAGCGTGGTGTTGAGCTGATCAATCTTCATACTGAGTTACCCTTTCTGGGGTGTGTTGAGTGTTGTCACCTGGGGGAAACGATCCCGTCAGGGTCGCAACACTATATTTAAAAACCTGAACGTTTGCAAGGCCACCAAATAAATAATTTGGAGATTTTTTCAAAGTTTTTTTCAGAAGCCTCTACGGGTGGCATGAACCTGCTTGGCAATCTTTCTGGCGGTACGGATGCTGACGCCAAGTTCTGTGGCAACATCGCGGTCGTTCGCAACCAGTTCTGCGACAGTGCCAAGAATCTCGTTACCTGGGCTTATGGCTTCGGAAACACGGACATTATTGAGCTCTGCATTCAGAATGTATGCAGTTCCCGTGGTGCGGATGGAGGGCGCCTTTTCCTTCTGGGAGAGGGGCTTCTCGAAGATGGGACTGACATCTTGAGCGACGCTGCTGGCAAGAGAGAGGAGCTTGTCATTACTCTTGGTCGGCAGGGCGTTGCCTGCTGCGTCTGCAGAACGCACTGAATCCGCAATTTCCTTCGCCCGCGAGAGGATCTTCTCTTTGGCCCCCTTGGGGAGAGAATTCCAGGTGACAAGCACTGCTTCTGCCAGCGCCTGGGCGATTGGCATCTTCGGAGACTCTTTGGTGCCCTTGTCGATCTGGGCAGAGCCTTCAACAAAGATGAGCACCCCGAAATCTCCACGGTGCTGAACATTCTCAAGCACTGCACCATCGACATTGGGGAAACGCTCGTGTCCGTCAAGTGACTCCTTCTTGGATATGAGTTTGCTTGCAAGCACTGAAACCAGGGCTGGCGCACCGCTTCCATGTGGATCGAAGAGTTTGTACGAGGCTGAGTTACCCATGTGGGCACCTCCTTTTTTAGAGACCTGTCAAGCGACCGTCGGCAACGTGCTGTCGGGTCGAGTGACCTAAATGTTCTACCCATCCTGCGCGCCGGTGGTCATGCTCAGACGTCGTTCGGGACACCGAAAAGGGTTTCTGGCGGTATCACCGACGCGTCAGAAAAATGCTCACCACGAGCGCACTGCATGGACAATCCATGCCTCCAACCTTCCTGGTTGATCTTGCACCCCCAGAAGGGGAGTCCCAACCTGAGACGGACGCCTTCGGCGACCAGAAGACCTGACATTCCATTCAGACCACCATATGGGCAAACTGTAGCCATGTCAAATGGAAATGTGTATGCGAACCCGCCCAGCCTGTGGGCCATCTCCACGGACATGTATCCGTAAAATCGATATGATGCGACCACTTCAGAAAGTTCTGATAATCTTTTTGAGTGCTTCACAAACATGTTCCATGCCTCATCTGGGGAGAACTTTGGATTCCCATCCGGAGGGGAGTCATCCAGAAGCCTCCTGCCACGCCTCTCCTCCTTGATCATGCCTGCCAACACGGATCCTTCGATCAACTTGTCGTTGACGGCGTCACACAGGGCAATGAACTCTTCACTGCGCACTGTTTGCGTTTTCGAAGACCCAAACTTCCACAACTCGTTACAGCACCTTGACATCCCTTTGGCGTATTCCCCCAATTCTGGAACGTCTTTGGGATTCATGGACGCGACTATGATCCCCTTTGGTGATATGCTCACCCCAAAGATGGAACAAATCCTGGAGCAGGTCTCAGCCCAGTGCTCTTGAGATACCGGCGCGCAGGGATTCAACCTCAACATGGACATGACCAACGAATCATACAGTACTTTTTTTTCGGCTAAGCATGGTGCTGAGGTCGAATCGGTTCTCTACCGTCGCCACTCTAATTCCACTTTCATGCTTCTGCGGGATGGAACCATCAAGTTTATTGGGCAGGTTCCTTCCTACAGGGACAAGTTTCCCCACGCTCCCCCTCTGCCTGCGGGGCTCAGGTACGTTTCCATCGAGGAGGATGCGGATGGGCACACTGTGATCGCCGAGATCTCCAACGGGGAAATGATCTTCTTTGACCTTACGGATTTTTCTAGATCCGAGGACATGACGATCACTCATCGTGGGCGCACTGCTTTGACATCTGCGGCATGGATGAGGTCGCACCGGATGATACACGACTCACGGATGTCTATCGTTTCTGGAGATGGCGGCTACTGGAAGATGTCTGGTGACAGGAATAACTGCCCCAACTGGATATGGTACCCCACGAAATCTCCTGTGCTGGAGATCGCCTCTTCCAAATCCAACAACACATATGGCTTCCCGATTGTGTTGTTGGAGGATGGCAGCATCTGCCCGGAGAGTTCCTCGACAGCCGACTTCGTACCCGAAGGTCTCAAGTTCTCAAGACTGATCACCACATCATCGCCTGACAGCACAGAAAACAAGTATGTGATCGGGGTGATGGAATGCGGGATGGGTATCCAACTCTCTCCTCACGAACAGCCCACCTCGACTGGCCCCCACAAACCTCTCCTCCTTCACAGAGATCAGCCCATAATTCTGCCCACTCCTGGGCACAAGTTGCTCGGCGTCAAACACAGAGAAGAGTGGGTGAGAGGTCGAAGGTCGAATGTGTTGATCCAGGATCTTGCGGCAGAAGACGGTTCTACCGTTGTAACATATCATTATGCACCAGATTGCCAAAGGCATGCCAGTAGGCAACCCGTGGGTGGCACTTCGTTGTGGAACTATAAAAAGTTCTGCTCCAATCATGCAAACGAGGAATGGCACAAGTTGATGCGTGATATTGTTGCCCATAACCCCAAGATTCGTCCTTGGGTGCCCTCATCGGCGATGCGACATGGCAGCATGCGTGCCTTGGTGAGCATGCTCGAGATGTGACACCGGCGCGCAGTGTGAAATGGAACATGAGTGGGCTGTCATGAAGCGCACCCCAGAACAACTCCTGAAAAGCTTCGACAGTACCATGTCCGACCGACCAAGAGCATCACCAACTTTAAGAAAGAGGAAACCGTAATGACCACCAAAGAGCACCCCTTTACAATCCGCCTCAAGCAAACAGCCAGAAATTTCAAGCTGGTTAAAGGTATCAAGTTTCCAGACGTTAAGTTTGACATGAGTATTTCTTTTGATCTTCAGGGCAAGCACGGTATCCACGAACCCGAGGCCTGGTTTCTAAAGAATGCTAAAGGGTTCAAATCAGTCAAGAGACCCAGAAGCCTTTTTACTGGAACAGGTTTCTCTTTTAATTCCAGAAAGGCTTCCGTTGACGGTCTGCGCGATCTCAGCTTTGTGGGTTCGCGTGAACAGATGGAGGAGACTGCCAACCTCCTTGCAAAGAGTCCGTTCCGAATCGCAAAAATCAGTGTCTCTGTCCGCGACGATGATTATGAGAACACCGATGACTGAGAGGTACACCCCAGAACAACTCATGAAAGACTTGGACAGCAGCTATGTGGTTGTTCGCCGCCATGCAGCAGGCCATCCGGATGCCACTCCCCAAGTCCTCCTCAAGGCATTGGGAGATTGGCATGTGGATGTTCGTTTCAAAGCAGCAAATAATCCCAATGCCACTCCAGAAGCGCTACTGAAGGCAATGGGAGATAAGGAGGGGGATGTTCGCCTCGCTGCAGCACGCCATCCCAACGCCACTCCCAAAGTGCTGCTGAAGGCATTGAGGGACAGGGATGTGTGGGTTCGCCGCATGGCAGCACGCAATCCCAACATCAAGAAGTTGGACATTCCCATTGAGAAGTGGCTGGAACTGGTCGCAGGTGGAGCATTTATTGGATCAACCAAAAACATCCCCGCCCGTGTGAAGAGGGATCCTCGCTACAAGGGTATGGTGCTTCTGAGGAAGCTATCCCCAACTGACTCTTGAGAGGAATCGGGAAAGCAACACCATGAAGATTGCCGATGGAATGCGGGCCGTAGTTTATCGGAACCTCCACAAGGGTTGCTGGTCTGTGAAGAGCCTGGCGACAGGAAGGGTGGTGGCGCACCGAGATGAGGTCTGGGTGGAGGGGGCAACATTCAAGGTTTCATCCGCAGGTCGGGCTCGTGTCTTGCGCGAGAGGTCCAAGAATGTCCACGCCGGGGTGGTGGGAATCGTATCTTTCAGCGGAAATCGAAAACTGGCTGAATCTGGAGTGCGCGTACGTTACAATCCGTATGATACGGAAACCTTTGTCAGATCGGGAGATGGTGTTCCAGTGCACCATGCAGAGCTCGTATACTTGACAGAGGACGGCAAGGTATTCGCCTCACCCTCACGCACCACCACCCAAAAGGAGTCACCAGAGTGTCTACCAAAAGTTCCACCCTCAACGCCGAGCGTCTCATCCTCGTGATGGCTGAAGCAGGCGCTGCTGTGAAGAGGGATCCGTCCCGCAAGATGGCCTGGAATGTCGGTATGCGGCTGGTGCAGAAGTCATCCGAGGCAGAAACAGAAGAAGATGTAATCAGCCTCTTCGCTGCTGCCACCAGTTGCTTTGAGTCGGCCGCAAATGGTGGACGACTCATCGCTGACGCGCGTGTAAGATCAGTTGCAGGCTCCCGTAGCTCAGTTGGATAGAGCACGGCTTTCCTAAAGCTGAGGTCGCAGGTTCGAACCCTGCTGGGAGCGTTCAGTTCTGACACCGGCGCGCAGGACGGAGCGGAGCACCAATATGGCGTTTATCAAGAGACCAAGGGCACCGAAGGACAAATGGCTGCAGGTGTCGGTTTTCGGACTTCATACGGTGGCACTGCGCACTGATGGCACCGTCAGAGCATGGGGATACAACTCCTCCGGTCAGTGCAACATCCCTACAGACCTCGGCCCCTGCGCCGCCATCTCGGGGGGAGCCTCTTACACCATCGCGCTGCGCACCGACGGATCCGTCAGGGCGTGGGGACGCAACGACTACGGCCAGTGCGACATCCCCACGGACCTTGGCCCCTGCACCGCCATCGCGTGTGGCTTTTTCCACACCATCGCGCTGCGCACGGACGGCAGCGTCAGGACCTGGGGAGACAACTCCTTCGGCCAGTGCAACATCCCCACGGACCTTGGCCCCTGCACTGCGGTTGCGGCGGGCGAGCACCATACCGTCGCACTGCTTGAGGACGGCACCGTCAGGGCGTGGGGAAGTTTATATTTAAATTTTGAAATCCCATGGGAACTATCCGATAGTGGGTGGTACGATTTCATTGCAAACTATGACTCAGATGTAAAGTTAACAGATGTTGTGCCAGTCAGAATCAGACGCACAGAGAAATACAGAAACATCAGGCTGATGACAGCGATGTCATGATGCAGTTCTAAAACCGGCGCGCATAGTTTGGGGCGACACCGATATGGACAAGCACCGAATCACCGATCACATCGAACCACTCATGTGGTGGTGGATCACCACCGTCCCCAAGTGGATGCAACCGCGCATCTTCTGGACGGGTTACTATTGGGTGCTGGACAGGGACACATGAAGACCAAGAATAGCTGCTACGGTTTCATCTTCAAGAGAGGTGGTTCACGGCGTTTCTGATTCTACCCCAGAAAGAGAGCATCCAGAATGAGTAAATCGGAATTCATTCATTCGTCTAGCGGTATCAACCTGACAAACACGCTCGCAGAAGGTGGCAATTTCATGCTGCCACCCCCTGCTCAAGATAGGGTTCCTTCTCTTGACGACGTTGTCAGAGATCGAGAAGTGATGTTTGGAGCGAATGGGCTTTTCAAGATTGTTAATCCTCCTCGCATGATTCATCCGCCTGCGGGCTTTGTTGACCCTTACCGATGGTGGGTCTTGGCGACCGAGATTGTTGCCCTAGACCGAGGAACTGATGCAGGGTTTGTCTCGCGTGGCGTGATACAAGCTTTGAGAGAACACGCAAGTCCGACCTATTTCATCAGCACTGAACTGCTCGAAGCGATGGAGCGCACCGATTTTGGAAACGCTCCGATGCGTGACATTGAATGGGCGCACCCAGGCATGCTTTTCATGCTGCCTGAAAGGGCCAGTTCGTACTACGAGGTTGTCATGCCCGGCATGATCACCAGGCGTGCACAATCAGTGCAGGTACGCGCTGTTGGGATCGGATTCGCTAAAGTTTGGTCACAATCAGAGAACGGTCATGGTATCGCCGTGTTCATCGTTGACAGCTCTGGGGCTTGCTCTTGGGCACTGATCCCATTCATGGACACCTGGCAAGAAGCAGTGGACTACATCAGTAAGAATGACATGGTGCCCGATGAGAAACGCGTGAAGTATCCGTGGCAATACAAATTGGCTGATCTCGAAAAGGGAGCTCTTTTGACGAACTGCTCACTCATCTTCAAGGTCCTGTGCCTTTGGAACTCCGAGCGATCAGACGGGTCGTCGGAGGTGGTTAAGGACGGCGGTCGCCTGATTCGGGCGGGAAATCCCAAGCGAATCGATCGCAAGAAACGCGATCTTTGGGGTGGGATTCTGCTTCGGCTAAATGAACCTGTTTCAAGGATTATCGGTGAAGACAAGTCTGACGGACACGGTGTTCGCCGCCATTGGCGTCGGGGTCATTTTCGCCGACAACCGCACGGGGCTGGTCGAACTCTGCGGAAGTCTATTTGGATCAGACCACACATGTCAGGTTCTCTATAGCCATTGACTCTTCCATGAGCCTGCCTGGCTGAAGAAACTCACCTCTGGTGATCAACAATCTTTCATCAGCCAATGAGCCAACTGACCACCCATCTGAGCAACGGACAGGGTGGGATTCGAACCCACGATACGGTTACCCGCATACAGCATTTCCAATGCTGCTCCTTCAACCGCTCGGACACCTGTCCAACAAAAGCATTTTACGAACTGCGCCTGACGACCTCCCGCCAGGGAACCTGGCGATGAATCACCGGCGCGCAGAATCTTGATGACATGAACACATAGGTTATGATCAAAAAACTTCCAGTGAGCGACAATGAAGGAGACAGCACCATGCACTACTACCAAAACAGCATCGAAACCTTTACGGTCCGTGCCAGGCAACCCTTGAAAGCAACATACGGCGGCAACAGCTCATGGTCTTCCAGTGATCTCGCCGGACGTAAGACAGAGGTTCGCAAGATCGACCTGTTCCTTTGTAATCTTGGGGAGCGTTGTGGCCGTCAGGAACTTTACGTGGGGATTCATGCGTTCATACCCAAGCGGATGTGGGACACATCGAAATACGGCCTCATCTACACAGACGACCGTTGGGAGCGTGAGTTCAGGGCTGGTATGAAGCAGGCGTTCCCCGTGCTGAAGTCGGTTCAGGGCGTAATTTACACCGAGCAGGGTCAACAGGGCCCTGACTATGTCAGCCTGTCTGGAGTCATCTACGGCGAGAAGAAAATCCAAGATTTTGCAAATGCTATCGAGGCTGGTGACATCCTTTATGACATGATCTTTGAGCGTAGTAAAAATGAAGAAAGGGGATTCGAATGAACAGAGACGACAGCATTTTCTGCGAAGATACCCACATTTTTCACTCTTCCTCCAACAGGAAGGCGCCTCCCATCGTGTCCGTGGACAGGAAGATGGAACTGTCCCGTTTCACCAGTGGCGACTACATGTTCTACCCCCTGCCAGCAGATGGGGAGTGGGTCCGCCGTGAGGGGTGGGACATGTCCCATTGCCTCGCCGTTTGCCAGGACGACTACTGCCGTCGCATGAGGGAAGGCGAGATCGAGGTGTGGTCCATGACCCACATCCCAACCAACACCCCTGTCGTTGACATTGAGGTGGCGATCACCCGTTCCTCCTATGGTGGTCCAGTTTCTGGCCCAACGGTGAGCCAGATTCGCGGAGTTGCCAACCAGTGCCCCCCTGATGACTCATTTCTTCCCCACATCGTATCATTTTTCAACAGCGAAGTTGGGTCGGGATGGCATGTTGATGGGCACGGGGTCAAGAACTTTGACAGCAGGTTTGACGGTGATATCGTGATGCGACGCTGGGAAGAACTCCAGGGTGTCAACACGAACACCGGCGCGCAGGACTAGAGCGACATGGGCGTGTCCCGCGTGGGGCGCAACAACAAAAAACAACAGAGGAAAACATGAGCAACAAAGAGATCAAAGACACGGGTGCAAAGACGAAGGACCTTGTTTCATTCATCAAGCGCAACCGAGCGACAGGAATCCCGACCTTCGTGTTCGGCCCCCCTGGAGTCGGCAAGAGCGAGATGGTTCACCAGGCTGCGGGTGGCGATGCCGTCATCGACGTTCGCCTGTCCATGTTGGACCCCGTTGACCTGCGTGGTCTGCCCACCACCATTCCCGATGGCAAGGGCGGCACGAGGGTTGCGTGGGCTTTGCCCGATTTCATCCCCGCAGACGGTAAGGGGATCATCTTTTTCGATGAACTCAACACCGCGCCTGTTGCCGTTCAGAACGCAGCCCTACAGATCATCCTCGACCGCAAGTGCGGTCCCCACAAGCTTGGGGATGGGTGGTACATCGTGGCTTGCGGAAACAAGTCTGCACACAAGGCTCACGTGAATCCTCTGTCTGCCCCCCTCCGCAACCGCTTCTCCATCGTGGATTACTGTCCCTCCGTTGAGGCTTGGACGGGTTGGGCTGTGAATAACGGAATCCACGACCACATCATTGCGTTCCTCAACTTCATGCCAGACAATCTCTGCTCGTCCCCAAATGACGAATACAGCAACTTCGCATCTCCGCGATCATGGGCGCGTGTCTCTAGTTTTATGACAAACAACATGGCGAAGGACATCGAAGCCACAACATCGCTTATTGGTCGAGGAGCAGCGGTGGCATTCTCGGCATTCTGCGAAGAAATCGAGGATATGCCTGATATCGACGCGCTGATTGAGGGGAACGATTCGTTCTCCCATGATGGAAAGCGCATCAGCGTTTCCTACGCTGTTGCAACCACCATCGCAGGACGTCTACTCCGCAGCGATTCCAAGAAACTGACAAAGGGGTATGTGGAGCGTTGCGGCGAGATCGCAGCAAAACTCCCTGCCGAGATCGCCTGTTTGTTCTTCGTGATGTGCCTCGGCAACGGCAACGATACGGCTCGCTCACTTCGTGCCAAAGTTCTGACATCAACTTCGGGTCAGTCGTGGGCGAAGAAGCATCGTTACCTCCTAGAAAAGTACAATGTTAGCAGTCTCGCTGACTGATGATCCTTTGTTGTGGACCACTCCCGCCACCTGACCATTTCAGAGTGGCGGGGGTGGTCTGATTGAAACCGGCGCGCAGGGGTATGAGGACATAGACATGAGCGATAAAGCAACAGACAACAGAATCCCGCAGCATGAGGTGGATGCCGCACGAGAACGCATGAGCGGAATCACTTTCGCCATGTACCGCAACTTCCCATTCTTCGCGCTCTTGGCGGAGTCGTGCAACTTTTTTATATCGGATGATTGCCCAACTGCCTGTGTGGACAAGCGCGGCAACATCACATTCGGACGGGAGTTCATGTCAAGTCTGAACGACGGGCAACTCATCTTCATTCTTGCCCATGAAGTTTTCCATGTGGCATTTCACCACTTCGACCGTCGTGGTTTTCGTGATCCACTCCTGTGGAACATCGCGGGAGACTACGCCATCAACCTGCTTGTCTGCGATGGGATGTCCACGGTTATTGGCGGCGAAAAGCGTGTTCCTAAAGGCTGTATCCCGAATGACATCTTGTTGGATGAGAAGTACGCGGATATGTCCACAGAGCAGATTTATGAGGACATCAACAAAAATGCCAATAAAATGAAAGTCAAATACTTTCTGTCGGGAGACATGAAGAATGGAAGCGATGACAATGATGATGGCGGCGGTCAATCTGCCTCCATCAAGGCTGCACGGGCCAAGACTCCAAATACAAAGGAGGGTTGGCAACAGGCTCTAGCCACAGCGATGACGAGGGCGAAGCAATGCGGCAAACTGCCTGAAAGCATTGAGCGTGCTGTCGGGGACTTCCTCAAAAGCAAAGTCGATTGGACGGAGCAACTTCGCCAGATGCTTCGTCATGGGGTGTCGCGCATCAACAGAGACTTCTACACCTTCGTCCCCTGCAATCGCAGATTCATCCATCAAGGGCTGTATATCCCATCCCTCGTTGGCTTTGAGGCTCCCAAAATCGCATTTGCCATCGACACTTCGGGTTCGATGGGGCAGAGTGAAGTTTTGCAGGCTCACGCCGAGATAGACTCCATACGCAAGCAGTTCGGATGTCCAGTCTATGTGATGTCATGCGATGCAGATGTCAACAGCGGAGATTGGGTCAGCCCTTATTCCGATCTGCCCATGCCCGTGGGCGGCGGGGGTACGGATTTCAGACCCGTGTTCAATCACCTGATTGACAACCGCATCCCTGTCGATATCGTGGTTTACCTGACGGATGGATACGGACAGTTCGGAGATGATCCAGGGATCGAAACCATTTGGGTGATGACCACCCATGAACCACCTCCGTGGGGCAGTTGTGTTCAGATCGGAGTGGATGCTTGATACACCCATTCCAGCAGATGTGCGAGGTTCCATCGTTCCGAAACGGGATGATGGCATCCTTGTCCATGCGGCCAGAGGAATCAGTCTCCGAAATGGCTTCTGCCATGTGTGTTGCTTGGCCTGCGCTTGCGGAGATGTGGCCAACCGATATTGATGGTCGAGAGGTGGTTGACATCTGCCGACTTGCGGACAAGACCAAAAGTTTCACGGGTATTGAAATGCCTCCCTTCATCGGGGCTTCTAGGTTTGTCTTGCTGTGTATGGGCGTAGGCACGGTTCACATCAGCAAGTCAACATCCGCAGAAGGGAATCAATCCCTCCAGGTGAGCATTGACGGCGTTCGTCTTGATAAGTTCGACGCAAAGATGGACGCACCGTTTGATGGTCGATGGCCTGGTTTCACCGCCGTGGTTGATGGGGCGATACTCGCCGGTGCTACGAATTTCATTTCCCTCACCACCGACTGGCACCTGCCGAGTGGCAAGTTCTTCACTAAAGTTGTTGGTCATCCTGGCGATGGCAGGATGTATGTGTCTTCTTCGGGAGAGAGCAGCCACACCGAATGGATCACCAAGAAGTTGAAGGTTGTGGATGTCTGACGATGCAGCAGCTTTTGATTCCGCATGTATCATGTGGACATCACAGTTGATGATGGAGAATCTCATCATGCTCACGCAGCCCTGGGCTCGCTCCTTGGAGGTGATGGAATCCCCCACGATCTATCATGCTCTGAAGGCTGGGCTGTCCGTGTGTCCCGACTACAGGCGCGACGATCTCAAGTATTTTGCACCGAAGGAAATCTACGACTCCGCGATGAGGAGCGTGCCAGAGGGGGCACTCCTCCTCAACTCCATCATCACGGAAGACCCGATCGAGGTGGCAAAGTCAGCCTGCCAACGCGGAAACTCACTTGCCTTTCTCGCAGCAAGGGGGATTCATCGACTTCAGTTCACTCTTGAGTTCAGCAGTCTTGGCGAGGCTCATGTGTCGAACCTAACCACAGATAACGACGAATGGGAGAGATTTTGCACCCTTGGGTACGAATGGAAACGATATCTGCACGGGCTCACTTTCAGGTCAAACCACTTCAAGGTTCCGGTTCATCCCATCGGAATGGACTTCAAAGATTCCCTCAAACGAGATTTACTGAACATCGTTTGCCTCGATTGGCAGAATGAGATCGCTTCGGGTCATCCCATGACTTTTGGCGAGTTTCCTCGCTTCTATTGCGACTTCGACATGACCAAATGGGAAATGAGTGCCATGCACACATGGCACCGGCGCGCAGAATGACAGAGACACCACATGAACAGCATCGAACCCAGGAGAACCCACCAATGAGCAGCACCAAGACGATGATCTTGATTCAGGTCAATGGAACCGTGAGCCCTGACCAACTTTTAGAGGTTCACCGAATGAGCCGTGTACGGGTACTGTATTGGGAAATCTTACCAATGAGCAGCCCCAAGACGATGATCTTGATTCAGGTCAATGGAACCGTGAGCCCTGACCAACTTTTAGAGGTTCGCCTAAAGAGCCTTGTACGGGTACTGTATTGGGAAATCTTCCACAACAACCGCAAGAGCAGCAAGGTGAGTGAGAAGGAATCCTCTGCCGCACCGAAGGGCAAGACCAAGCCGAAGCGGAAGAA
>Ga0172362_10001888_pt1 | contig 18097 bp, 12 predicted proteins | sample LakKivs1_kivu2a2_FD_114534 | JGI IMG/M metagenome (GOLD analysis project Ga0172362, IMG submission 114534) | Sediment microbial communities from Lake Kivu, Rwanda - Sediment s1_kivu2a2 | ecosystem: Environmental > Aquatic > Freshwater > Lake > Sediment | place: Rwanda: Western Province, Lake...
GCATCTACGACCTCGCCAACAATCTCGGATGGGTCAACGTCGGCACTGACCACGACACCGCCGCGTTTGCCGTGGAAAGCATCCGGCGATGGTGGAACACGATGGGGCTGCCGCTGTATCCGAAAGCCGACAAGCTGCTCATCTGCGCCGACAGCGGCGGCAGCAACGGCTACCGCACGCGCCTGTGGAAGGTGGAGCTTCAGCGTCTGGCCGACGAGACCGGCCTGGACGTGACGGTGTGCCATCTGCCGCCGGGCACCAGCAAATGGAACAAGATCGAGCATCGCCTCTTCTCGTATATCAGCATGAACTGGCGCGGCAAGCCGCTTGTCAGCCACGAGGTAGTCGTGAATCTGATCGCCGCCACGACTCCTTAGCGGCCATACCGTGAGTGTACGCAGCGTCGCCGCAGATATAGTTCATCCACTGCACAGGCAGTCGGAAATGGAACGCCGGCCGCAGCGGATCAGCGGCCGCCACCGGTTCGGCGGCGCACATGGCTTCCTGCCCACGGGCGAAGGTCTTCGTCATGGTAGAACCGATGGACATGACTCACTCCTTCCCGGTTTGGGTGTCGAAGGTTTCGGCAATCCCCCATGCCTGCAAGCCGACTTCCCGCAACACCTGCCGCAACTGCGTTTCGCTGCCGATTTCGGTGATTGTTGCCGGATTGGAAGACCAGTCGAGCGCGCCGAAGAACAGGCGGCTGCGATCGAGGTGCCACCGGAAGTAGGCCACCAACCACAGACGCTCGCCCCGGGCAACAAGCTCGATCGACACCGGCGTGGGCTTGTCCACCGGCCCTTCGGGGCTCGGAACGACACCGGGTGCGTCCGTCACGAAGCGGAATTCGCGAAGCGCCTCGGGCTCGAAATGCAGCGCGTCGGCGGACAGCGCATAGGCGGCCCGGAAGCCGGTGAGCCGATAGCCATTCCCGGTGGGATCGCTGACCACGCCATAGTCGTTGAACCAAAGCACGTAGCGATCCCCGAGAGGATGCAGCGAGCACGACTCGGCGGCGCCGGAGTTGTTGTCCTTGGGAATGACCAGGACATCCGGCAGTGCCTCCCAGGTGCTCATGTCTTGGCTCGCGCAGGCCGCCACGCGGGCGCCGCCGTGCCCCGTGTAGAGCAATACCGTTCTATCCGCGTGATCGAAGACGAATGGATCGCGGCCGACGGCGCAGCGGATCGGCCCCCGCGGCCATCGCGTCCAGTGCTCAAGATCGCTCGAGGTGGCATAGGAGATGAACGTCTCGCCGCCGCCGCTGCCCATGTAGAACATGTAATGGCGGTCGTCTCGGCGATACACGAAGGGCGCCCACACATGCTCGCTCTCCCAGGGCCGCTCTCCCACCGCCAGTGGCATGCGATGCCGCAGCCACCGGCAGCAGTCCGACGTGCTGGCATGCCCGAACGATATCTCGTTTCCGGTCACCCAGCAGACCTCGCCCGGCCGGCCGTCGATGTGGAAGAGATGCAGGCGCCCGTCCGCGAGAACGACGCCGAAGTCCTTCACGTAACCGCCGGGCGGCGCGTACCCGTCGCGCAGAAATGTCTTGCCGGGGAAATGATAATCCTCCGCGCCGGCATGCAGCCGAATCCCCGGCCTCACGCCATAGCGCTGTGACAGCGCTTCGACCTCATCTTCTTCCCACAGCATGTTTATACGTTCCATGTGTCGTCAGTTCCTTTCGGGTTGAGGGTCTGCCAGCGGCAACGAATCGAACGCCACCAATGGCGCTGCATGGATATTGCCGTAACCGGACCGGTCTGACGAGAACACCACGTAGCGTCCGTCCGGACAAATCCTCGGATGGGCATGGATCTGCTGAATACTCACGGTGCTGTCGTGTCGGCACAGCATACGCGGTTGCCCGTAGCCGCCCTCGGGTGATCGATCTTGTCCCAGGGCCCCTCGTGGCAGAAGGCCAGCAGGTCGGGATCGGTCGGGGAGGTGTTGACGTGGCCGATCCAGTAGCACTCCTCGAACACGATCTCGTGGCGAGCGGTGGCGAGTTCGACCCGCTCGACGCGCGACAGAGGCTTTTCCGCCCAGGTCTCGCCAAAACCGACGTATCCGCGCAGCAGATCGACTTCAGCAAACCAGGGACGTTTACCCATTTCCCGCGGGGCGGCCGGAGTCGCAAATAGGTAAGCGTCGAATTGGCGTGCCGGCGGCTTCACCTGGCCTGGTGGAGCCGCTGCTTCGTTTCAACCAGCGAGTCGCCGCCGAACTTCTCCATCAGGGCGGCGGCGATGTCGAACGCGACGACGTTCTCGACCACGACTGACGCGGCCGGAACGGCGCAGATGTCCGAGCGCTCGGTCGACGCGCTCGTCACTTCGCCCGTGCGCATGTCGACCGTCCGCATCGGGCGCATCATCGTGGGGATCGGCTTCATCGCGGCGCGGACGATCACCGGGCAGCCGTTGCTGATGCCGCCCTCGATGCCGCCGGCTCGGTTGCTGGCCCGCCCGGGCCGGCCCTGCGTGCCGGGCACGATCTCGTCGTGCACCTGCGAGCCGCGCACGAAGGCGACGTCGCGGCCCATGCCGATCTCGACGCTCTTGATGCCCTGGATCGACATCACGGACTGCGCGATGCGGCCGTCGAGGCGGATATCCCACTGGGCGTGGCTGCCCAGCCCCGGCGGGACGTCGAAGGCCTGCACCTCGATCAGCCCGCCCACGGTGTCGCCGTCCTTGCGGGCCGCGTCGATCTCCAGCTTCATCTTCTCGGTCGCGGCGGGATCAGGGCAGTAGGTGTCGGACTTGTCGCGGGCCTCGCGGAGGGCCGCCGGATCCATCCAGGGCGAGACGATCTGCATCATTCCGATGCCGACCACGTAGCCGACGACGTCGACGCCGGCCTCGCGCAACAGGAGCTTCGCGAGCGCCCCGGCGGCCACGCGGGCGGCGGTCTCGCGGGCGCTGGCTCGCTCGAGGATGTCGCGGGCGTCGTCGGTGCCGAACTTCCTCATCCCGGCAAAATCGGCGTGGCCGGGCCGCGGCTGCGTCACGGCCGGGGCGGTATCGATGCGGCAGTCCTTGTTGACGATCATCATCGCCACCGGCGAGCCGATGGTCCTGCCCTTGCGCACGCCGCCGAGGAACTCCACGCGGTCGGCCTCGATCTTCATGCGTTCGCCGCGGCCGTAGCCTCCCTGGCGGCGCTGCAGCTCCGTGTTGATGAGATCCTCGTCGATCGTCAGGCCGAAGGGCAGGCCCTCGACAATCGCGATGAGGCAGCGCCCGTGGCTTTCGCCCGCCGTCGAGTATTTGAGCATGGTCCGGTTTCCGCCTTTTCGATGTTGAGCAGGAGCTTCTTGATCTCGATGCCGGAGCTGAACCCGCCAAGCGTGCCGTCGGCGTGGATCACGCGATGGCACGGGACGATGATGGGCACCGGGTTCCGCCCTACGATGTTGCCGATTGCCCTCGCCGCGCGCGGCCGGCCGACGCGCCGCGCCAGCCAGCCGTAGGAGACCGTGCGGCCCCGCGGCACCTTCGCAAGCTCGCGCCAGACGGCCTGCTGCAGCGCCGTCCCGCGCGAGAGGTCCAGCTTCACCCCCTCGAACGACACGGCCTCGCCCGCGAGGTACCGCCGCAACATTGCCAGCGGGCCGGCGAGGGCGGCGTCGTCGCGGACCGCACCGGGGCACTCGGCAAGGAAGGCTCTCTCGGAGCAGCCCAGCCCGACGGCGCACACGCCGCGTTCGCTGGCGGCCGCGTAGACGGGCCCGATGGGGGAGCCGATGGAGCTGTATTTCAACATGCTAACGTCTCGCTCTGAGCAGGAGGCAGGCTTTGACTTCAGGGATCGGTGCCTCGGCCTTCGGATTGCGGCGCGGCGCTTCAGTGCTCGCCGAACACCTGCGCCGAATAGATGTAGACCTCGGTCTGCGGGTCCTTCCAAGCGTCTTCCGGCAGGCCGGCCTTGTGCGAGCAGCAGCTCGACAGGAACTCTTCGAGGGTCATGTTGTATTCGGTGGCGACCTGCGGCAGGAAGGTGCCCGCGCTGAAGCCGCGGCGGATGTAGATGCCGTGCGTGCCCAGCTTCACCTCCTTGAGCGGGTCCTTGATGCGCTTCATCGGCGAAAGCACGGAGATCTCGATCTTGGCCCCGGCGAGGTCCTCGAGCTTCAGCCGGTTGCTGGCGAAGCGCGGGTCTTCGAGGGCCGACGCCCTCGCCATCTTGCTGACGACCTTGAAAAGCGGCTCGTCGGCCGTGAACTGGCCGATGCAGCCGCGGAGATCTCCATCCTTGGTGATGGTCACGAACGCGCCCTGGTGGAGTTGCAGCTCGGGAGCATCGATCTTCAGCGCCGGCAGCTTCTTGCCGGCTATGGCGGCCTCGATGGTCTGGCGCGCCGCCGCCAGGAGCGCCTGCTGGCCCTTCTCGCTGATCATCATGACATCGGCCTCTGTGAAGACAAACGACTGGTAACTGACGCTGGTGGTGTAGTCGCCGGCGAGGTCGCCGGAGGTGTAATACCGGGCGAGGGCCGCCTTCGTGCCCCGCGGGAGGGCGTAGAGGAGCACCGCGATGGAGTTCCGCCCGCAGATGGTGTCGCCCGTCTCCTGCACGTGGTTGAGGAAGCCGTCGGCGTCGAGCCGCAGGATCGGCTCGGCCGCCCTGCCGGCGAGCTTCTTGAGGTTGTCCTTCAGCTTGTCGCGGAACGGCACGTAATCGTAATTCGGCCCGTAGTGGGTGAAATCGCTGCTGACGACGACGAGCGTCGTGCTGTCGATCACCAGCTTGACCTGCTTCGCGATCTCCTTGAGCATCCCGGCGTCGGCCTGGCCGACGAGGACCGGGACGATCTTGAACTCTCCCTTGAGGGCCCGCTGGAGGAAGGGGACCTGGTTGTCGAGCGAATGCTCCTGTGCGAACGCCCGCGGCAGCTCCGCGAAGCGCTTGTCCTTGAGGAGCAGGGCGCAGGCATCGCGGTCAACCGGGATCGTGCCCAGCGGCGTGGCGTAGGCGTCGGCCCTGAGCACCGCGGCCCCCACGAATGGTACACTGTGACTTATGCCTATCGCGACGACGCGGTCGTAGCTGCGGCCTTTCAGCGTCGAATACGCCGCGCCCGCGCATTTGCCCGAGTAGGTGTAGCCGGCGTGCGGCGCGATCACGGCGATGGGCCTGCCGGCGACCGGCTGGTCGGGCTTCTCGGCGAGGAGGGAATCGACCAGCCCGGCGAGCTTGTCCTTCTCTGGCGGGTACCAGGCGATCATGCCGCTCGTTCGGAAAATCTCTTCGGCGTAGCCGGCGGCCGCAAGCAGGAGGGCGGCCGCGGCGGCAGCAGCAACTCGTGGCGCTTTCATAGGCATTCCACCCACGCAGTTTCAACGTGAAGCCCGGCGTGACGATAGCCACAATTGTACACGGCAAGAGGCCCGTTTCAAGCAAAATGCCATCCGGCCGAGTCGTTCAGCCCGTCGACCCCTTTTCTTCGTCCACGTCCGCCTGCTTCGGCGGGTCCGTACCGGATTCATCCAGCGGCTTGCCGCAATGCGGGCAGACGGCTCGTCTGCGGCGGTTCTGCATCTCCTCGATGAAGCCCGCGCCCAGGATGCCGGTGGGCAGGGCAAACATGCCGATCCCGAAGATCGCCACCACCGATGCGATCGCCTTGCCCATCGTCGTCTTGGGGTAGACGTCCCCGTAGCCGATCGTCGTCAGCGTGGCCACGCTCCACCACATCGACGCCGGGATGCTGGAGAACACGTCCGGCTGGGCGTCGTGCTCCGCGTAGTAGATCAGCGCCGACGACGTCAGCAGGATCAGCACCAGCACCGTGAGGGCCACCAGCAGCTCCGAGCGTCTGCTCGCGAAGACGCGCCCGAGCGTCCGCAGCGACTGCGAGTAGCGGCCCATCTTGGCGATCCGCAGCAGCCGCAGCAGCCGCACGCCCCTGATGAAGCGCAGGTCCAGCCCCGTGAACGGCAGGTAGAACGGCAGCACCGCGAGCAAGTCGGCCGCGGCCATCGGCGTGGCCATGTAGCGCAGCCGCCCGCCCACCGGCGAGGCGCAGCCGTCCGACTCCGCGATCGACCAGACGCGCAGCACGTACTCCAGCGTGAAGATGCCGACCGATAGCATCTCGAACCACCGCAAGGCCCCGCCCAGCGAGTGCGACACCGCCGGGACGGTCTCGGCGATGATGGCCGCGATGTTGAGGAGGATCAGCCCGAAGAGGGCGGTGTTGACCGCGCGGGCGGTCGGCCCGGCTCTCTCGCCGGCGTCGAGGATGTCGTAGACGCGCTTCCGCAGTGACATGGACCTGATTATACATCCGCCGCAGCGGAGGTTCCACGGCAATCGGCAGAGCGCCCAAGCCGCACGGTAGGACTGCGACGAGGCACGCCCTGGGCCGCCAGCGGCAAATCGTTTTTTTTCGCAATCAGGGCCGTACAGCATGTCGCGGTCGCTGTGGCCTGTGGCTCCTGCTCGGCTCAACCAGCGAGGTCGCCAGACTGGTGGAACCCGGACCGAGAGACTTCATCCCCGGCATAATGTTCCGGTCGGTGTGCGCGTGCCTGCTGGCGATGCTGGTCATGGGCACAGCGTGCTGCGCCTCAGCCCCGCCGAGCCCATGGCGAAGCAGGTGAAGCTGCTCACCCGCAACGGCTGGTTCACCCAGAGCCAGGCCGAGGCCGCCGGTTCGCCGGATCAGGCTTGACTTCCCGCCCCGGCTGTGGTAGGCTGCGCGCGGGTGCGAGGAGACCTCTCATGGCTAAATCACGGCTCGCGATGCTCGCGGCGCTCGCCGCGGCCGCCCTGCTCGGCGCGGGGGCCGCCGGCGACGTCGTGGTGCTCAAGAACGGCAACCGGCTCGACGGCAAGGTCGTGGCGCGCGGCGAGCAGTCGATCACGGTGCGCATCAAAAACGCCGAATTCCAGGTCGCCCTCTCCGAGGTGAAAGAGATCATCGAGCAGCAGACGCCCCAGGACCTCTACGTGAAGATGCTGGAGGCCCTCGACGAGAAGGACGGCGCCGGCCACTTCCAAGTGGCGCAGTTCTGCATCAAGGAGCACCTCGACGAAGAGGCGATCGACCTCCTGCGCCAGGCGCTCCGGATCGACCCGAACCACGCCGAGGCAAAGCGCGCGCTGCGCGAGCTGGTCGACCCCGCCGCCCGCGTTCTCGTCGATGAGGGCCGCAAGCTCGCGGCCGCCGGCAAGCACGACAAGGCCCGCGACAGCTTCAGCCGCGCCGCCGACGACTACCCGGAGAGCAGCCTCGCGGCCGAGGCGCGGTCGATGGCCGCCGAGTCGCACGTCGCCCAGCGCAACTACGCCGCCGCGATGGAAACCTGGCGGCGCGTCCTCGAGGCCGACCGCCGCAACACGCGGGCATACCTCGGCGTCATCGACATCTGCGAGCAGACCGGCAGGTTCGACCAGGCCCTCCAGCTCATCGACAGCGTGCTCGGGTACGAGAAGGACGAGGCCGTCCGCAAGGGCTGCGAGGGCCGCAGGGCCGCCATCCGCGAGCTGGTCGCCGCGCGGACCGCGATCGCGCAGGATCCCGCCAACCCCGACAACTACACCGCCATGGGCCGCCAATACGAGAAGCTCGGCCTCGCCGCCGCGGCCGTCGAATGGATGGAGAAGGCCGTCGGGAAGGGCAGCCGCGACATCGACGTCGCCGCCAAGGTGGCCCGCCACTACGACACGCAGGTGCGGGCCGTCAAAGCCCTCAGATACTGGCTCCGCGTGAAGGAGCTGGCGCCCGGCGACGCGCTCGCGGAGGAGGCCGACGCCCGCATCAAGCAGCTCGAAATCCTCAAGCTCATCCCGGAGTACATGACGGCCGCACAGGCCGCCCGCCGCCGCGAGATCCTCGAGGCCCTCTCCGCGTCGGACCTGCCCTTCGACCTCGCGGAAAAGGCCCTGCGCCAGTGGATCGACTTCCCCGAGGTCGAGAAGAAGGGGATCGTGCCGCGGCCCGTGCAGTCCCCCGGCGGCACCATCTCCTCCACCATGTGCATCCCCGAGCAGTACGACCCCGACGTCCGCTGGCCGCTGATCGTCGCGCTCCACGCCGCCGGCGGCACCGGCGAGAACTACATCTTCACGTGGGCCCAGCACGCCCAGGCCTCCGGCTACCTCGTGGTGGCGCCCACGGCCGACCGCACGACCGTCTGGCACGACGCCGACGGCCGCAGCATCGTCCTCGAGACCGTCAGGGATGTCTGCGAGAGCTTCAATGTCGACCCCAACCGCATCTTCCTCGACGGCACGTCGATGGGCGCCCACGGGGCGTGGGACATCGGGCTGCGCGCGCCCGACACTTGGGCCGCACTCGTGTCGCGCTCGGGGGCGCCCTCCCCCATCGTGCGGCTGCGCCTGCCCAATGCCCTCCAACTGCCGATGTTCGTCCTCCACGGCCTCAACGATACGCTCGTGCCCTCCGACATCGTGAAGGACGCCGTCGCCGCACTCAAGCGCCACGGCAGCTACGTCGAGTTCCTCCTCGACGCGAAGGCCGGCCACAGCGGCTTCGGAGCCGAGACCCCCCGCGTGCTCCAGTGGCTGGGCAACCGCACGCGCGACCCCTACCCCCAGCACTGCCGCTTCACGCTCAACGACCTCGCGAACCCCAAGTGCTTCTGGCTGCAGGCCGAGGTGCTCGCCGACGACGTCTACGACCCCGAAAAGCCCTTGCGCGTGCCCAGGATCGCCGGCCAGCCCCTCGAAGGCGAGATGCTCGAGAACTACCTCATGTCAAACGCGCAGGCCGCCATGGCCCTCCTCGACGGCGAGATCAAGGGCAACACCATCAGGGTCGAGGCCCGGCACGTCGTCGGCTACACCGTGCTCCTCGACGACCGCATGGTCGACCTCGAGCGGCCCATCGAGGTCTACACCAACGGCAAGCTCAGCTACACCGGCAGCGTCACGCGCTCGCTGCCGTTCATGCTCGAGTGGGCGCGGCGGCACCGCGACCCCGAGATGCTCTTCTCGTGCCACGCGCGCGTGGTGGTCGAGGGGGCCGACAGGAAGTAGGCAGGGAGGCGGCGCGAATCATCTCGCCACTCGGGGACGCCCGATGCCCCGCATCCCCTTCGCACACAGCGACTTACGCGATTCACCATGATCGCGGATTCTTTTGGCACTTGATAAACAACACTTTTCGGGTATAATGAGGATAGAGGGATGAATCGACGGAGCGATATCGACAATCGACGGGCGGCCGCTGTGGCGCGCTCGAAAAAGGAATGGGTCTCTGTTGACGCGAAAGGATGGGCCATGCACAGGAATGCAGCCAGGGAAAGCCGTACGCGTTTTGTGAATGAGGGATCAGCAGTTCGTGATAGAGTAGAGAGGCGCCGCCGCAGGGGAATTCTGCCCCGCCTCCGCCTGCCGTTCGCGACCGCCGCACTCGCCATGCTCCTCGCCGCCGCACTGCCCGCCAAAGCACAGGCAGCATCAGCCTACCTGGGCGACACCAACGGCGGCACGAGCATAACCGTAACAGCCGGAGACGACTTCCAAGTCGTGCTGTGGGTGAGCAGCGTCACCAAACTCTCAGGATATGACTGCAGGATTCTCGTTGACGGCCCCGCAACACCCACTGCCCACGCCGCACATGCGGAATGGTTCTCCTACAACCGGACGCTCTTCCCAATATTCGACGAGGGGAGCGAGGACCCGGAGGACCCGCGGCCCAACCTGACGCCCGCCGACCGGAATTCGGCTATGCTGAGCAGCCCGCCCTACATCACCGGCAGCGGCGACATCGTCGTGTTCACGCTGCATGCTGATGAAGAAGGGACTGCGGCCATCGATGTAGACCCCGCTTACTTCTCACTCGCCGACACCTACGAGCAGCCCATTGAAGTCTCCCTTCCGTCGACCCTCTACGTCACCATAGAAGGCGGTGAAGAGCGGGGTGGACGCGAGGAGTTTGAAATGGATTCGGGGGAGAGCGGCCCGTTCAGCGGGACAGTATGGTACGTCGACGGTATCGGCGGGGATGATGAAGGCTCTGGTACTTCCGAGGATCCTTTTAAGACCATTCAGCACGCGATCGGTGAGGCCGCCTCGAACGACACGATCCTCGTCGCGGGGGCAGAAAACGGCATAGTCTATGAAGAGAATCTCTTAATCAACACGACGCTCCATCTTTACGGTGCAAGAAACCCCCAGGACGACTGGGTCTTCAAAGCTGAGTATAGCAGCATCGTCCTTGGTGATTCCGAGAACGCGGCCATTGAATATCACGGGCCAGGACCTTACCGCGGAACCCTGTCGCGTTTCACCGTGACGGGCGGCGCTCCCGGTATCATAATCGCCCCCGACATTGGGCCATGGATTCTGAGAAACAAGATCACAGGGAACCCTGGGAATCCTTCCCAAGGGGGCGGGATCCAATGTGTGGGGACGACAGAACCGGATGAAGTACCCAGGATCGAGTTCAACGAGATAAGCAATAACGGCTTCTCGGAGAGCATGATCATCACGGACTTCGGGGGTGCCATAGATCTCCATGGATTTCAGACCGATTCAGAGCTCCCTGAGGATGCTCCGCTCATCATCGGGAATGTAATCAAGCAGAACAAGTCAGACATTGCCGGCGGCGGCATCTCCGTCAGGGCCTGCGAGCATGTTACGTTGGTCAATAATCTCTTCGTTGGTAACCACGCCGCGGGTGGCGGGGAGTTTGGCGGCGGGGCAATGTACTTGCAGGATTCTCAGGTGACTCTCACAAATAACACGGCGGTGGATAACACTGCCAATGTGGGAGCTGGTATCCTTGTGCGTGCACATAACAGCGACTGCAGTGCAACTGCAACTAACCTCATCCTCTGGGACAACAACCACTACGGCCCTCCAACGGATGCGGAGATTGCGGTGAACAGATACTCCACAGGCCTTGATGCATCATTTGATATATCATACAGCGCCGTCGAGGGAGGTTCAGGCGGATGCGATGTGGAATCAGGATGCACACTGACTTGGGGTGCGGGGAACATATCTCCTGAAGAAGGACCTGGATTCGGCGACGACTATAACCTTGCGGAAGGATCGGATTGCATCGATGCCGGAACTGACGAGGGTGCGCCACATCTGGACGCTGATAACAAACTGCGCCCAGCGGACGGTGATGGCGACGAGGATCCGGAGACCGACATGGGCGCCTATGAGTATGGCGCATGGCCTGACTTGCCAGAAGTCACGTTGCCCGCGTTGCCCATGTGGCCGATACCAGGAGACGCCAACACGGATTGCGCCGTGAACGTCTTGGACCTGATCGTCATCCGCAATGCCATAGTCGCGGGGGTTGATCCACGCAACGACTGGCGTTACGACGTGAATGAGGATGGTAGGATAAACATTCTTGACCTGCTCTTCACAAGGAACAGGATCGGCAGCGAGTGCCCCGAGGAGTGAGCACGGGTTCGGCATATCTGCAACTGTGCCGCCGAGGTTCTCGGCGGCACGTCTCCACTTCTACATCGCTCGAATATGGAGGTTCAGCAATGCGTCAGCTTCTCGTGATCCTTCTGACAACTGCTCTCTGCGGTGCTGCGCTTGCGTCGCAAATCAATGTCCCCGCCGATCAGCCTTCAATCCAGGCCGGTATCAATGCCGCCCAGGATGGCGATACCGTGATCGTCTCGCCCGGCCGATACGTCGAGAACATAGACTTCCTCGGCAAGGCCATAACGGTACGCAGCACGGACCCCCTGAACACGGACGTCGTCGCAGCGACGATCATAGACGGCAATCAGTCCGGCACCTGTGTCACTTTTCGAACTGGGGAAGATCGCGACAGCGTCATATCGGGCTTCACCATCACGAACGGCGGCCAGGCCGTCGGCGGCGGCGTGAGGTGCGAATATTCCCACGGCGCCGGCAGTTCGCCCACGATCTGCAACAACACCATAGCGGGCAATACGCAGTGCGGCGTGTTCATCGACATCGCTGGTTACCCATTAGTCCTCAATAACACCATTTCGTGGAACGACGGCCTGAATGCATATGGAGGGGGGCTGTGGTCATACGGATCCGCGGTGGTCGTTGGCAACATATTCGAGGGAAACTCGGCGATTTCCGGCGGGGGGGCGATCTGTTGCATAGATCCCCGCAGGCTGAACCTGATCATTGTCAATAACCGATGTGTCGGGAATACTGGGCGTTTTGGTTCTGCAATATGCGTCCTCGGCTATTGCGAGGATGCGATGATAGCGGGGAACGTCATTGACGGTAACGGCAATGACGATGGTCGAGAGACCGTGTATATTGACGGAACACGAGCATGTGTCGCCGGGAACGAGATAACACACAACAATGATCGTACGGTCCTGTTCTGCTTCGATAGCACAGTATCCATCAGCGCCAATGTGATCCTGAGCAACGATGGAGCAGGAGTATTCGTGGGTCCCTCCCCGCGGGCATCTGTAGCAGATATGACGGGGAATATCATACTATGGAACAAGGGTCCAGGTGTTCAGCTGAGCAACTCCCCTTCTTGGGTATCTGGCAACCTGATTGCAGGCAACCAGGACATGGCGGTGTATTGCAGCGATTCGGACTGCGCATTCATCAACAACACCGTCATGGACAACGGCATATCGATGGCTATGGGAGGAATCCTCTTGGATGGCGGAAGCTCATGGTCGATCCACAACTGCCTCATGCGCGAAAATGGCGCCGCAGGCGCTGACCAGATTAGACTGACGTACTGGAGCCAGAACTACATACCGCACGTGTCCATCGATCACTCCAACATCGAGGGGGGCATCGACTCGATCGACGTCAAGCCCGGTGCGACGCTCGTGTGGGGCCCGGGCAACATCGACGCCGACGCGCGCTTCGTCCGGCCCGGGCGCTGGGATGACGCCGGCACGCCGGACGATCCATCTGACGACGTCTATGTCCCCGGCGACTACCGCCTGCTCCCCGGCTCGCCCTGCATCGACGCCGGCACGAACGACGTCGACAACCCCGATACGCCGGAGGTCGAGACGCTGCCCGCCACAGACATCGCCGGCGTGACGCGCGTCATCGACGGCGACTTCAGCGGCACCGCCACGGTCGACATCGGGGCATACGAGTTCCTCCCCGGCGACGCCGACGGCGACGGCCGCGTGACCCTCATCGACCTCCTCCGCATCCGCAACTCCCTCGGCCTCGATCCTTCCTCCTCGCCCGAGGCCCGCCTCGCCGACGTCAACGGCGACGGGGCGGTGAACATGGTCGACCTCCTCCTCGCCCGCCGGCAGTTCCAGGGGAGGTGAAGCGAAGAGGGTTCAGAAGTTCAGAGTTCAAAGTTCAGAGTTCAGGGTTCAGAGGAGGGAAGGGACGGGGCACTGTTCCCCGCCCCGTTTTCACCGCAGGGGCGCCGGATCCTCGAGTGACCTGCCTGTTGCATCTGTTTACGGAAGAGGGCGGGGACAGTGCCCCGCCTACATGGGGCTGCACCGTCTCCCGCCGGATATGGGGGGCAGGTCGAGTCTTCGAGTCACCTGCCCTCTGCGTGGGGAGGGTTCAGGGGTTCAGGGGTTCAGAGTTCAGCGGTGTTCAAGGCCGAGGGACGGCGCTTGGCGTGCCGGGCGTCTATTCCTTACGCGAAATGCGGGGTGGATGGCCGGAGTGCTGCCATCCGCCCCGCGTCTCATTCCGGATCCCTCCGAGGACGACCCGAAAAAAAAGCTCAACTGCCCCGCGGTTTTGCCTAAACTTTTCGAACTCCGATGACGATACAAGATACGATACGCAGGAGGGGGGCAGTCTCAGCATCGGTTCAGCGTCGTTCCACCTTCCGGGTTCCGCCGAGTCCCTCATCCCAGATCCTGTGCCGCCCAGCTTTTGGATGCCCTCGTCCGCGAGGGACGCCAACGGCTCAGCTCCCTCGCAGCCTGCGAGGGCTCAACCGGGCGATGCTCCATGGGGCCCGAAGCCGACTGCGGGCCGCCAGGCATTCTTTTAGCCTTGATAATTGGCCGCGCATGCTGTATCCTGAGTGGTGACGCGGGAATCCGCTTTCCGCGGGAAAGAGCTTCACCTGCCCGGCAGAGGGCGGACAGCACTCTCAGGATCAGGCAAGCCTCCGCCCTCGACGTCTGCGATGGACGGCGCCCGGCGCTGATGGCTTGCCGACGCGCATGATGGATACAAGCATGTCGTTGCCGCGAATGGCCTGCCGGGTGCTGCTGGCGTGCCCGGTGCTGGCGGCCGCTTGGCTGCCGATCTGCATGGGTGCTCTCGCCCGGGCGCAGCCGGCCGACAATGCGTCCGAGGCCGGCCGAGCGGCCGCAGACGGCCGAGCGGCCGAAGCCGGCCGGCGTTACGAAGGCCTCGGGCAGCGCCTGCGCGACAGGATCACAGCCAACGCCGTCCCGCTCGCGGACGCGGGCGTGAAGATTGTCTCCGTCAAGACCGGAGAGGTGATCCTTGACAATTACGCCGGCAAGCTGCTTGTGCCGGCCTCGAACGCCAAGCTCGCGGTGACGGCCGCCGCCCTGCGGCTGCTGGGGCGCGACTTCTGCTTCGAGACGCGCCTCCACGCCAGGGGCGGGTTGCTGCCCGACGGCACGCTAGACGGCGACCTGGTGGTGGCGGGCTGCGGCGATCCCGAGATCTCCGGCCGGCACCACGAGGGCGATCCCTGCTTCCTCTTCAGGGTCTGGGCCAAGGCGATGAAGGAGGCGGGCATCAGGGCCGTCCGCGGGGGCATCGTCTGCGACGCCAGCGCCTTCGACGGCGAGACGATCCACCCGTCGTGGCCGAAGAACCAGCTCGAGCAGTGGTACTGCGCGCCGGTCTCGGCGCTGTCGCTCAACGATAACTGCGTGGATGCGACGGTCGGCCCCGGCCGCGGCCCCGGCAGCCCGGCATCGGTGAGCCTGTCGCCGCCAAGCACCTACGCGGTGGTCGACAACCACTGCACGACGACGGCCGCGAAGCGCGAGCACCAGTTCGGCTTCCTCGGGCTGGCGGGGCTGCGGCCGGTCACGCTGCGCGGGAAGTTCTGGCAGCAAGCCTCGCCCGCGGTGACGTCGATCCCGGTGGCCGACCCGCCGCTCTACTTCGGCACGGTGCTGAAGGAGACGCTCCAGGCCGAGGGCTTGAGCGTTGGCGGCAAGGTGGCGGTGAGCTACGACCGCGTGCCGCTGGAGAAGACCGATGCCCTGCTGGCAACGCACCGCACTCCGCTCGAGACGGCCGTGCAGGTGGCCAACAAGCAGAGCCAGAACTTCTACGCCGAGCAGTTGCTGAAGGCGCTCGGGTTCAAGGCATCGGGCAAGGGGACGTTTGCCACGGGCGCCGCGGCCGTCAAGCAGTTCCTCGCCGGGGTCAGCCAGGGCGGCTCCCAGTGTGTGCCGGCGGACGGCTCGGGGCTGTCGCGCGACAACCGCTATTCGGCGGCGGTGCTGACGGACCTGCTGTGCTGGATGGCCCGGCAGCCTGACGGCGCGGTCTTCGCAGCGACGCTGCCGGCGGCGGGCATCGACGGCACGCTGGCCGAGCGATTCCCCGAGGAGTGGTGCCGCGGGCGAATCCTGGCGAAAACCGGCACGCTGGCCGGGGCGAGCTCGCTGTCCGGTTACGTGAACGTGCCCGGCGACATCCTCGCCTTTTCGATGCTGATGAACAGCCCGAAGGCGGGCGTCTGGCGGATGAAGCTGGCGCAGGACGCCATCCTCAAGGAGATTCTCGAGTTCTGCCGGCAACTGCCGGCCGCAGGTGACTGACAAGGGCCTCAGCCATGTTGCTCGTGCGCGAGCAGTCGCTCATTGAAGTGCTGTGTCCGGCGAAACTGAACCTTTACCTGGAGGTCAAGGGCAAGCGGCCCGACGGCTATCACGAGCTTGAGACCATCATGCAGACCATCTCGCTCTACGACAGGCTGCTGATCCAGCCGTCGGGCTCGGAGGGAGAGATCCGCGTGGAATGCGACGACGCCTCGATCCCCTGCGACGAGCGCAACACCGTCTGGCGGGCGGCCACAGAAGTGCGGCGCGAGACCGGGTCGAAGGAGGGGCTGCTCATTCGAATCCAGAAGCGGATCCCGGCGGGGGCGGGCCTCGCCGGCGGCAGCAGCGACGCGGCCGGGACGATGGCGGCCCTCAATCTCCTCTGGGAGGCGGGGCTGCCCCGTGAGAGGCTGGCGGAGATCGGGGCGCGCGTGGGCTCGGACGTGCCCTTCTTTTTCACCGCCGGCACGGCCCTCTGCCGCGGCCGAGGCGAGCTGGTGACGCCGCTTGAGCGGCCCGGGGCGATGCATTTCGTGGTGGCTTGGCCGGGCTTCGAGATCTCGACGCGCGAGATCTTCGGCCGGCTGGGAATTGACTTGACAGGCCCGAGGGGGGATGATAGTATATCTGCGTTGACCGGGCACCTGGCCCGAGGCGAGCCGGCGTCGGCCGGCAGCAGGTTCTTCAACAGGCTCCAGGAGACGGCGGAAGCCGCCTATGGCGGGCTCGCCGCGACCAGGCTGGCGCTGGCCCGGACGGGCCTGCTCGGCGTAACGATGACTGGCAGTGGATCGGCTTTTTTCGGACTGTGCGACAGAAAGGAGGTGGCACAAGAGGCAAGACGTCAACTGATGGACTCCGGCTTGGCATACGTCTTTGCTTGTGAAGCAACACGAAACTGACCAACCAGACCACGTCCACCACAGTTCAGCCAGCTTCAGGCGGCGGGTCCCCGCAAGGCCCGGAGCCTGAAGCTTCATCCGACGCCGCCCGAAGGGCCTCCCCGCAATCCTCAGGCCCCGCAGGCGGCTGCGATCCAAAGATGTGGGCCCGCAGGTGAAACAGTGTGCAGTGTGGTGCCGTCTGAACCGCGTTTCAGGCGTGCGGGATTTCTTTGGGTTACGACCAAAGGAGGGTCTACCTGTGGACATCACGGACATCAAAGTCAAGCTGATGGGTGATCGAAACGACAAGCTGGCTGCGTTCTGCAGCATCACGCTCGACAACGCTTTCATCATCCAGGACCTCAAGATCATACGTGGTCCGCAAGGGATTTTTGTGGCGATGCCCAGCAGGAAACTGACGGACAAGTGCCCGCGGTGCGGCGGCAAGAACCACCTGCGGGCGCGCTACTGCAACGAGTGCGGCACGAGGCTGATGGAAGACCGGGCACCCATAGACGTCGACGGGCGCGCGACGCTGCACGCCGACATCGCCCACCCCATCAACTCGGCCGTGCGCGAAGTAGTCCAGCGCAAGGTCCTCGCGGCCTACGCGGCGGAACTCGAAAACGCCAAGTCGCCCGAGTACGCCTACAACAACGGCTACGAGGACCCGCTGATGCACGAAAGGAAGTTCGGAGACGGCATCGCATAGCGCGCCGCTCTCCCGCAAACAACCAGCAGCACGAGGGCCACACCCCGTTGCGAGCGAGCACCGCCCGCATCCCCGCAGGCCCCGGCGTGCCGGATCGTCGTAATCGAGCAGTGCTCTGCAGCCGTGGAGTTTTCCGTGAAAAAAGGCGCGGATATTTTCGTCGATGCTCTCATCAAGGAAGGCGTTGAACACATCTTCGGCATCCCCGGCGGCGTAGTCATCCCCCTCTTCGACAGGCTGTTTGACGCGCCCATCAAGCTCATCCTCACGCGGCACGAGCAGGGCGCCGGCCACGCCGCCGACGGCTACGCCCGCGCCAGCGGCAAGGTCGGCGTCTGCCTCGTCACCTCCGGACCCGGCGCCACCAACCTCGTCACCGCCATCGCCACCGCAAACTTCGACTCCGTCCCGATGGTCGCCTTCACCGGACAGGTCAAGACGCCCCTCATCGGCAACGACGCCTTCCAGGAAGCCGACATCACCGGCATCACGCGGACGATCACCAAGCACAACTTCCTCGTCAGGGACGTGTGCGACCTCGCCCGCACCATCAAGGAGGCCTTCCACATCGCCCGCACCGGCCGGCCCGGCCCCGTGCTCGTAGACCTCCCCGTCGACGTCTCCACCGCCGAGTACGACTGCGACTATCCTTCGCAGGTTGACATCCCCGGCTACAAGCCCAACTACAAGGGCAACCTCCGCCAGATCAAGCTCGCGGCCGACGCCATCAACAAGAGCGAGCGGCCGATCCTCTACGTCGGCGGCGGCGTGATCCTCTCCGGCGC
>Ga0172362_10001891_pt1 | contig 18081 bp, 13 predicted proteins | sample LakKivs1_kivu2a2_FD_114534 | JGI IMG/M metagenome (GOLD analysis project Ga0172362, IMG submission 114534) | Sediment microbial communities from Lake Kivu, Rwanda - Sediment s1_kivu2a2 | ecosystem: Environmental > Aquatic > Freshwater > Lake > Sediment | place: Rwanda: Western Province, Lake...
ATTAAATAAAAAAATAATTATTATTTAATAATTATTTTTTTATTTAATCTTATTGTTAAATATAATACTTGTTATTATATTTAGAGACAAGATTAAATAAAAAAATAATTATTATTTAATAATAATTATTTTTTTATTTAATCTTATTGTTAAATATAATAATAATTATTTTAATGTATATTAGAAGAATTATTATTATATTTAGAGACAAGATTAATTAAAATTATTATAATTATTAAATAATTATAATAATTTTAATTAATCTTATTGTTAAATATAATATTTATTATTATATTTAGAGACAAGATTAAATAAAAAAATAATTATTATTTAATAATAATTATTTTTTTATTTAATCTTATTGTTAAATATAATACTTATTATTATATTTAGAGACAAGATTAAATATAATACTTATTATTATATTTAGAGACAAGATTAAATAAAAAAATAATTATTATTAAATAATAATTATTTTTTTATTTAATCTTATTGTTAAATATAATAATAATTATTTTAATGTATATTAGAAGAATTATTATTATATTTAGAGACAAGATTAAATATACTAATAATTATTTTAATGTATATTAGGATAATTATTATTATATTTAATCTTATTGTTAAATATAATACTTGTTATTATATTTAACAATAAAAATTAAGTAAAAAACTGGTTATTATTAAAATTTTTCTTTAATTTTTTTAGAGAATTTTAAATTATCATATTTCATTAAATAATCATCTAAAAATGCCATAATACTTGAATTAAACATATTATTATCATTATATCCAGAAACAATTTGATAAGCAATAGTTATATCTTCATAAATAATTTTATTTCTATAAAAATCATTAACATTTCCAGATAATATATTAATTGGTGTATTATTTTTTTTATAATATTCAATAAATAATTTAATTAATAAATTTGTTCTATCATAATTTAATGGATGTAATAATTCATCTTTATAATCTCCATTTATAAATCCATATATATATGAACTTATTTTTGATATATTTCCAATTGGTCGATTACTTACAATAAAAATTTCTTTATTTGTATTTAATAAATTATTAACCCATTCAATTTGTTCATTTGAAAATAATATTTGTTTATGATAAACTTCATTTCGTTCATCTAATAATATTATACGATTATCACCAATATCAATATAATTATATATATCTTTTTTACCTCTTAAAATATCAAAAATATTTAATCCTTCATATATTTCTAATTCTTCAACATCATATGTTAATTGATATTGATATTTCAAAAAATTTGTCATTCCAAATTTATATATTTTATTAAATATATTACTATCTTTAATTTTAATTGAATTAATACATCCAAATGAACTATGTATATCATAATTTCCAATATTCATTATATTTAAACAATTTCTTAATATATTTCCAAAATGTTTATCACTATATAATTCTTGATATAATTTTCGATATTCATTATTAATATTTAAATTTCTTCCAATTGATTTTTTATATACATAATTTCCATTTATTAAATTTCCATTATGTATTATTAAATCTATTTTATTATTTACTAATTTTTCTTTAATATATTTATAATAAAATCCTAATTTATTACTAAATAAATTACTTGATGCTATTATAAAATTTATTGGATCTTTATAATTTTCAGTTATTATTGGAAAACTACCATTATATATATATTTATCTATATCCTCTATATAAACCTCATAATTTAATCTTACATAATTATTATTATTGTAATTATAATCATCTATAAATTTTGTAACATTTATTTTAATTAATGTTAATCCATCAATTATTGTTTCATATCCATAATTATTATTATTATTATCTGATATTATTATTTTTATCTGTTTTTTTCTTCGTGTTTCAGTTAAAAATCTTATTATATATTCATATTTAGGACGTAATATTGTCCCTTTATTTATTACATTATAACAACCATTTATAAAAAATATTATATCTTCCATATTATTTATATATATTTTCTATTATATTTTTTATATTTTTTAATTAAAATTTATATTAAATAAATTTTAATTATTGAAATCATTTAATGGGAATTTTCCTAATATATCCAATAATTTACCACTACTTAATTGAGGAACTTGTGTATATCCATTCTTTTTTAACCAATCTCTCATATTTTGAACTAATGTTCTACTTGATATTCCTAATTTGAAATTTGCTAAAAAGGATGCAGTCATAGCACCTTGATATGTATATCTTGATGCTCCTCCTAACATTATATATGCATCTGCTGAAGTTTGTAAATCAGTACATCCACTAATCATTACTACTGAACATTTACTATGTGTATCTCTTGTCATTTTATATGTATTTGAATTATTTACAACCATATTATATTTTAAATCAAATGCTGTTCCACTATGACAAGCATCAATCATTAATACTAAATTTACATTTGATGGTAATCTATCAATAAAATTTTTCTTTAAATAATCATCTACAATATATCCATTTGTATCACAATCTAATGGACATAATACTTCATCTCTACCGTCATCTTCATCTCCAGAGGTATCTCTAATGTATGCTCCATGTCCTGAATATGATAAAAACATATATATATTTGATTTATCAGAATTATCATTTGCGAATTTTACTAATGATTCAAATGCATTTAACATATTTTGTTTATTTGGATATAATTCATCTTTACAATCATCATTCATTAAAGTTAATTCATTTTCTAAGAAAAATTTATTATTAACTAAAAAATTTTTTAAATTTAATGTATCATTAATACATCCATTTAATTGATTATTTGTTCCACGATAATTTAAACCCATTAATATTCCTTTTCTTACAAAATTATTTAAATTTCTTTTTCTTTTAAATAGTTTCATTAATATATATTAATAATTTTATTATTATTATGGTTGATTTTATAATCTAAATTATATAATTATATATTTATAATATATAATTATGGGTAATTATTTTAGCAATTCTCAAAATATTAATATACCTGAAAATGAATTAAATAATAATAATAAATATGATTATTTAGTTTTTTCTGGTGCAGGTATAAAAGGAATTAGTTATTGTGGTGCTTTAGAAATATTAAATGAATTAAATATTTTATATAAAAATAATACTTTAAAATTAAAAGGTTTAGCAGGAACAAGTGCAGGTTCAATAATTGCTGGATTATTAGCAGTTGGTTATACACCAAATGAATTAAAAAAAATTATGATGGATATTGATTTTAATAGAATAGTTGATGATAAATTATGTTATTTAAGTGAAGTATATAATTTATATAATAGTTATGGTTTATGTGAAGGAAATTATATATATAATTTATTAGGTGAATTAATTAAAACTAAAACTGGAAATTCAGATTATACTATAATTGATTTATATAATGATAAACAAATAAAATTAGTTATAACTGGAACTAATGTTAATTTAAAAAAAACTATTTATTTTAATCCCTTAAATTCTAATGATAAATTTAAAAATATACCAATTAGAACTGCAATTAGAATATCAATGGGAATACCATTTATTTTTGAACCATATTTATATGAAAATGATTATTATATTGATGGAGGAGTTTTAGATAATTATCCAATTCATGTATTTGATGATGATATTCCTAATCAACGAAAAATACACAATCATTTAAATATGAAAGTATTAGGTTTTCATATAATGACTCCTGATGATTATAATGATATAAATAATCGCTCAAATATAAATGGAATTTTAAATTATAGTGTCTCTTTAATTGATATATTTATAGTTCAAAATGAAAGAGTTTATAATAATTCTAATTATACTAAACGAACAATTACTATAATAACTCCTAATATTCCTTTAACTAAATTCAATTTAACTGAACAACAAAAAATTGAATTATTTGATATTGGAAAAGAAACTACTCGTAAATATTTTTCTTAATTTTATTATATGTTTGGTTATATTGAATATAATAATTTAATTGGTATGATTTTAATTTTAGATAAATTAGATAATAATACTACTTCTCATTTTGAATTATTACATATTATAAATTCTAATGGAAAATTCTTATTATCTAATAATTTTGTATATAATAATTATATTTTTATGAAAAATATACCTATTAAATTATCTACACCTATTTATTTTGATTTATTTATCAAACCCAATACATAACATGTTTAATTATAATCTTTTTTTAAGAACATATATAAAAACTAATTAATTTTTTAATAAGGGAAACAATAAGAATTACCAGTTACACCAAATTCTACACATTTACCAGTGCATTCAGTTTTACATCTAATCCATCCAGTTGTTCCATCAGGTTCATTTGGATAATAAAATACATCATCAAATAATTGATCATAAAAATATTGATCATCAATAGCCATTCTTCCATTAAATGTATTTAAATACCCTTCTACTTTTTTAGGTATATTAATATAAATTAAAAAAATTATTAAAATAATTAAAATAATTATTAAATATATCATTATTTTAATTTAATAAAGAAATTAATTATTATATTTTTCTAAAAAATATAAATAATGGTGTAATAAGGTAATATATATAATTAAATAATTATAATAAAATATTATAATTTAAATGAATTAAAAATAAAATATAAATTAATAATATGAACAAATTAATAATATCAATAATAATAATTCTTTTAATATATGGAATATATTTATATTCACACGAATTAAATGAAACATATAGTGATGAATTATTTAAACATAGAGAATTAGGAAAACATAATGATTCATGGAATCAATTAGAAGTTGGAAAAACAGCAATTGATTGTTATAATTTATCAGAAAAAGATTGTATGAATTATTCTAATTGTGGATTATGTTTAAAAGATAATAAAAAAAAATGTATTCCAGGTGATGTTCATGGACCATTAGCAGAAGAAACATGTGATGGTTGGGCATATACAAATTACTATGATAGATTTATATTTGGAGAAAAAGTAACAACAATAACCCCATCATGGAGTAAATTTTATTCAGATTATGAAGTAAAATTCCCAAGTCCCCAAGTTAGAGCAACATTATAAAATAAATACATCAGGATCTTTTTTATTAAATAATGCATATTTAGACCATTTAGGTAATATAATATTCCAATTATAATTATTAAATTTTAATACATCTGCTTGAATATCAGCATAATCTGAACATCTTTGACGACATCTACCTTTTGCTCCAGGTTCAGAAATAACATCACAATATTTATAACATATATAACTATTTCTTAATAAACAATCACTATCAAAACATTTAAACATATTATAACTATATTTATAAGGAACTATATCCCAAAAATTTTCATAATTATTTTTAAATAAATATAATAATATTAATAAAAATATTAAAATGTAATATAACATTTTAATATTATAATAGAAAATATTTTATAAAATAAATAATATATGAATCAACCTCAATGGTTATATGCATTAAATGGAGGAAGTGATGGAAATGATTATGGATATACATTAGTAGTAGATAATACTGATAATATATATATTGCAGGAACTATTGGAGGTTCAACAATAACATTTAATAGTGCAGATGGTAATTTAACAACTATTACAAATACAAACAGTAATACAGTTTTTATTGGAAAAATGGATGTATTTGGAGTATGGGAATGGATTACAACAATAGATACTAATATTAATTTTAATGAACAACGATTATGTTTAAATAAAGACAATGATAATAATATATATTTATCTGGTATATTTGTTAATAATTGTATATTTACATCAGTAGATTCATCTCAATCTGTATTATTAGGATTAGTAGGAGTTACCTGTTTTTTAAGTAAAATAAATAGTTCAGGTAATTGGATATGGCAAACTGCTATTGGTAATAATAGTGCATTTTATCCAATATCTTCATTTGGATTATGTTCTGATAATTCAAATAATATTTATTTATGTGGATATTTTTCAAGTGAAAATCTTATTTTTAATAATATTACTATTGGTAATTTAATATTAAATGGTCCATTTACTCCTTTAACTTTTAAAGGATTTATTGCAAAATTAAATAATTTAGGAAATTGGGATTGGGCTTATCCATTTATATCTGATTCTAATATACCTCTTGATGGAGTTATAAATTATGATTTAAAAATAACTAATAATGATTTATATGTTATTGGTAGTTATATTGGTTCTACTATTACATTTGATGACTTATCATTAGTTGATACATTATATCAAGAAGGTGGATTTATAACTAAAATGAATATTAGTGGAAATATATTAAATATAACAAATATGTCAAGTATTAAGGGTAAATTTTATAGTATAGATATTGATCCATTAAATAATATATATGTTTCAGGAGTATTTTCTGAAACTACTGCACAATTTAATAATTTTAATTTTGGTTCATTATTAATTACTTCTGGTACTGGTTCATCTTCTGATAAAAATATGTTTATTGCTAAATTATTTAATAATCAATGGATTTGGGCTTCAGTTATTCAAACTAATGTTAATTTTGCTAATAGTGAAATGTATAATAGAATAAGAGTATGTTATCCAAATGAAATATATATGATTGGGTCATTTCCAACAAATGGGAAATTTCAGAATGTTCCAAATAGTGTAAGTATAACAGTAACAGGTAATATAAATTCATATAGTATGTTTGTATCAAAAATTAGTAATATTGGAGAATGGAAATATGTAATGATAGTAAATGATACAGATTTTAATAATCAATTTAATTTATATCAAAAAGATATAGATATAGATTCATTGGGAAGAATATATATAACTGGAAATATAATAAATACAGCAACATTTTTAAATACAGATGGAACAATATCAAAAACAGTTACATCATATGGATTAGCAGATATGATAATTGCAAGAATAAATGAACCACCATTACAAGTAGTTTTATTAATAAATACAGAAGATAATATAATGACATTTTTTATAAATGATAATTTAACAAATTGTCAAAGTTTCCCATCAGATGATTCACATGCAAATACATTATTTGGATTAATTACAGCAGGAAAATCAATAATATCATATAATTTAATAGAATCAACACCAATAAATTATTCAGTAAATCCATTAAATACAGATTTAAAAAATATACCAAAAAATTATACATTTATAGGAAATTTATTTGCAACATGTTTAGAAAATTCTCCATTATTATATCTTAAACGAGAAATATCTTCAATAATATTTAATTTATTTGATCCTACATCAACTAATACTTTAATTTGGAATTTAATTAATATTGAAATAAATTCTACTGATTTTGTTAATCCACTAGTTTCAGTATTATCAAATAATTTATGTGGTCTAAATTATTTATCTACCACTTATGACCAAACTAGATATATTCCTTTTTCTACTTTAATTACTTTGTCTGATATTTCTATTAAATTTAATTCATCTTTACCATTTGGTGCAAGTATATCTAAAAGTTTCTGTTGTATTCTTCCTAATGCTAAAGTTAAAGTAGATAATTCTATTGGTTATAAATTTATTCAAAATTTATGTAAAAATGATATTGCTTTTGATATTAATAATAATAAAATTAAAATTTTAAATAATATCCGTATTAAAATGAATAATTCTATTAAAACTGGTTTTATTACTATTAAAAAAAATTCTATTGGTAAATATATTCCAAGTAGCGATTTATCATTAACTTGGGATCACCCTATTTTATTACCAAATAATAATAATGAATATATGGTTCAAGATATTGTTAATAATAAAGATATAATTATGTTAGAAGATTATTTAACTGAAACTTATTTACCAATTACAGAACATAGAACTTTTATTATTATTAATAATTTACCTGTTGGAACTTTCAGTTATAGAGATTTTAAAGATTTTTGTTATAAACTTAAAATTCAAGGAAAACCTATTAGTATTGACTATTTATAAAAAAAATGAAAACAAAATATTTTAACAGATTGATTATAATAATAATCTAATAAAATGTCAGACCAAAGACATATAATAAAATCAATATTAGAGGAAATAGTAGATTTTTGGTTTTCAGTAGAAGGTGAAACATTTTGGTTTAATTGTTATCCATATCAGGATGAGTATATAACAAATAAATACAAAAAATATATTGAAGAAATGAAGGATGAAATAATAATAGATAATAAAAAACAGAAATTAGGATATATAATATATTGTGATCAGTTAGTAAGACATTTTTATAGAAACGATAAAGATAAGAATATAATAATTAATTATTTTTTAATAAAAATAATTAAAATAGTGAATGAAATAATAAATAATAATGAAGATATGAATTATTTACCACAACAAAGATGTTTTATATTAATGCCATTACGACATACATTTGATGTTAAAAATTTAGAAATAGTAATAGATAGGATTAAATTATATAGAAAAGAATCTGATTCTAAATATTATATAAGATTTTTTAAGACTACATTAACATCCTATTCATCAATAAAAAGCAAACAAATACAACCAAAAAAGATAAATATAAATATATCTGAAAAAGATATAATTGAAATATTAGATGAAAAAAGTAGTAAAAATTTAAAATGTAATGGAATATTAACATGTTTTAATAAATATTATAAAATATTTAATGATATTATAAAAAAAATACCAGCAGATAAATTTAATAAAACAATAGTATTATCAATATCAGGTGGAGTAGATTCAATGGTATCAAGTTATATAATAAATAGTATATGTAGAATTAAAAAATATAAATTTATATGCGTAATGATAAATTATAATAATCGTGGATATAAATGTGATATTGAAGTAGAATTTGTTAGAAAATGGTTAGAATCAATGAATACAGAAAATTATACAATAGAATTTTATGTAAGAGACATATGGGAATTACATAGAGAAACAGAACCAGATCGTGATTTTTATGAGAAAATTACACGAAATATGAGATTTGATATGTATAAAAGATTTAATTCTCCAGTATTTCTTGGTCATAATTTAGAGGATTCAGTTGAAAATATATTTTCTAATATATCAAAAAATCGTAATTTTGATAATCTTTTAGGAATGGATACATTTTGTGTAGAAAATGATTGTTTAATAGTAAGACCAATGTTAGAAATATCAAAAAAAGATATTATTAAATTTGCTCATGAAATTAATATACCTTATTTAGAAGATTCTACACCAAAATGGAGTGTTAGAGGTAGAATGCGTGATATTTTAATACCACAAATAAATCAATTTGATGCTACAATAATTAGTGGATTAATAACTTTATCTAAACAAATATCTGATATATATAAAATGTATGAATTAAGTATTATTAAACCATTCATTAGTAAAATAAATAAAAATAATGATATTATTAAAATAAATATAAATATAAATTCTCCAGAAATACAATATGGATTTATTTTTTGGAAAGATGTTATAAAATATATTACTAAAACTTTTAATAAACCATTACCTTCTAATAGTTCAATTAATTCATTTGTTATTAGAATTAATAATAAACAATACGGTGATATATATTTTACTAAAACTTTTAAAGTAATTTATTCATCAAATGCAATTATATTCATTTAATTTATTTAAAAAATTGATAATAAAACTAATTAATAAATATAATAATAAATTTACTAAGATGGAAACTTACGAAAAGTATTATTATAATGATAATTCAATAATTGATGGTCTGGTATCAGACATCAAATCATTAAATTTAGAGAATAATACATGTAATGCATGTAAAAATAAGACAAATAATAAATATATAAAAACATGGTATTGGAGTAAAATAATGAAATTATCAAAATTAATAAAACAAAATAAATTTTTAGGTGATTTTGAATATATAAAATATATATATAATATAACATATTATAATAAACCTATAATTTTAACTAATATGAAAATAAAAACACTATCAAGAATATTTTTATATTATCATAAAATTAAAATTCCATTAATAGAGATAGGAAAACCAACAATACTAACTACAGGTGAGGTATATTATTCAAATATAAATATTATGATTGAAGATATAATTCATTATATATATGGATATCCAATATTTCCAAATATTGTAAAATATGATAAATTACCAGGATTGAATACATGTAATGATCATACATGTATAAGATGTAGTAGAATGAAATATGCTAATAAATTTTATTGTTCAAATTGTATAAAATCAATGAAGAATATGTCAAAACAATAAATTTAATATAATTTATTAATATAATGGATTTATTAAAATATAATTCATTTTATACAGAAGTATCAAAAAAGAATTTAGATGATATTTTATTTATTAAGAATCATAATAGTGATCTAATAGATTTATTTTTTAAAGAAATAAATTATAATAAATTAATAACATCAGAATCAATGAAAAAAACATATGAATATTTTAAGGAATGTTATATACAACAACCAAATATAATTAAAAATAAACAAACTAAATTAGAACATAATAAATATTTAGATTATTTAGATATAATAGATGGAATAAAAAATAAAAATTCAGATATATATAAGGAATATATAAATTTAAATACACATCATATAATTTTATTAAAAATTCGAGAAATAGAAATAGAAATAAATTTATTTTATAAAGATAAAACAGATTTATTAGATTTAATAATTAAAAGAATAAATACAATAATTTATTATTGTTTAGATAATATTAGAACAAAATATTTATCAAAAAATTTATTTAAAGTATTTTTAGTATTAATACCAGTTAATAGATATATTGAAAATGAAAAATACACAATGGACCAACTTATTAATAAATATAAAAATGGAACATATAATTGCACATCAGGATATACATATTTAAATTCAAATTCAAAAAATATAATAATAGTATGTAGTAAAATACCAGAAATATTAAGTTTAATAATACATGAATTTTGTCATGTATTAGGATTAGATTCATCTTTATTATTAAAAAATAATTTTTATTTACATCATTTACAAGAAAATCAATTAAAAACATTAAGTAAAAAAATATGTTTAATAAATGATAATTATAATTTTTGGGAAATAATAGCACAAACAAACACAACAATAATACATAGTATAATATTAAGTTTAGAATTAATGGGTGATTATAAATTATTTAGTAAAATATTAAAAATAGAAATATTATATTCATTATATCATACTGCTAAAATATTATATATATCGGGATATATGTTTTATGAAGATTTTTTTGAAGATAATTGTCAAATATTTTTTAAACAAAAATCAAAATTATTTGAATATACAATTGCACGATCATTTATGTTTTTAATATATTCACAAATATTTTTAGAAGAATATATAACAACAAATAAAAATACATTTAAATTAGAATATCCAGATAAAATATATGAAAAAGTAGATGATGATATAATTAAAAAAATAAACAAATTAAATAATAAAATAATACAAGTTGATACAACTAATAAATATAAAGAAGTATTAAATAAATTTTTTGAATATATAAGAAAAACACAACCAACGAAATTTTCAATGGAATATACATGTTTAGATATAATAGGAAATAATGATGTATCTAAAATAAAAACAGGTGGATATAAATATAAATATAATAAATATAAAAAAAAATATTTAAAACTTAGATCAGATCTTTTACAAGATAATATTCTCCATCAATAAAACCTAATTTACGATAATAATTTCTAACACCAATACCAGAAATTACAGCAATACCAGCAAATCCTTCTTTCTTTGCAATATTTTCTGCTTCAATAATTAATTTCTTACCAAAACCCATATGTTGAGCATTTCCTTTTGAATATTCAACATCTGGTCTTGCAGTATTTCCATAAACATGAATTTCTCTAATTAATGCACGATACTCTAATTCATCAAATATATCTGCTCCTGCATTTTGACTTAATCTTAATCTTAAAAATCCAAATAATGTTCTTCTATCGGATGTTTCATAACTTAAATAATATTCAGTTCCTTCACTACTTTCATATTTTTCTATAAATAATTGGGCTAAATTAGTATCTACATTTTTTCTTTTAATTTCACGACATCTAATACATTTACATATAATATTTCGTTTTTGCATTTCTGTATCAAGTAATTGTCTTAAATTGGTTACATTATTACCTCCATTAATCCAACTATTTGGAATATCCCTAATAATACGATTAATTCTTATCCAATAAGGAACTATATTTTGAACATTAATTAATAATTCAAATAAAGGAGTTGATTTTTGTTTTTTACCATTTATTTCTACTTCTATTATTTGTTCCGCATATGGAATAAATTCATCTTTATCATACCATTCTTTTATTTTAGTATAAGGTGTAATAGTAGTTGGATAAATTTTAATTTGATCAACTTGAATATATGGTGACTTAAATATATATTCAAACATTTTATAATCTTTCTCTGGATTACTCCCTGGTAAATCAGGCATAAAATGTCCATCAACTTTAAAACAACAATCCTTTAATAATTTAACTGCTCTAATTGTATCTTCTGTATAACATTGTCTATTTACTTTTCTTAATATTTCATCATCTATATGTTGAATACCTAATTGAACTCGTGTTACTCCATAATATCTTAACATTTTCAATTCTTTCTTATTTATTTGATCTGGTCTTGTCTCTATTGTTAATCCTATTATACGACATACTGATGTTTCATTAATGTGTTGTTCCTCTTTTATTGTTAATGGTTGTCTTATAGGTTCTTTATCAAAATATGTATTAACAGAATAAAATATATCTCTAATAAATTCATCACGATATTCAATTGAATAACTTGACCATGTTCCTCCTAATACAAGAATTTCTAATTTTGTTACCTCAATATTATTACCAATTAATGCTGTAATTCTCTCTCTCATTTGACTTATACAATTAAATTTGTTTCTTATTGCTCTTGCGACTGCTGGTTCTTCTGGTATATAACTTCTTGGCATATCTGGAGGATTTGGACAATAATGACAATCATATTTACAACTGAATTTTTCTATCTTTTCTCCTGTTTTTGGATATGCACTTGTCATTACTGTAATTGATGCTATTCCTGAATGTTCTCTACATATTTTACTCTTTAATAATTGTCTTAATTTTGGCTTATCTTCTATTATTTTATTTCTTATTGCTAATCTATATCCGTATAATAATTGAACATTACCAAATGATATATTGAATTTTCTTCTCATATTTAATATAAATTTATTTAATTTATTAGTTGTATCTATATCACTGTTTATATACTCTTTTACTATTTCTACTAATAATTCTGGTTTATCTAAAAATAATGGTTTTGTTTTATCTAAATCTATTAAACTTTCAATATCAGTCACCTCTGAACTCTTGGATTGATGACACGCCATCCTTTTTTTAATTATATTTAAATACTTTAATTGTTTATAAATTCAATTTTTTTAAATAAATATATATTTATTTAAAAAAAGAGTAAAATGTAATTTAACTAAATTATATTTTTCAATTTTTTAAATAAATATATATTTATTTAAAAAAGGGTAAAATGTAATTTAACTAAATTATATTTTTCAATTTTTTTAAATAAATATATATTTCATATATATTTATTTAAAAAAAGAGTAAAATGTAATTTATCTTATTTAGGGGTATAAATTAATTAATATTGAATTATCAATATATATTATTTATATTGGTTAATTTAATATCACAATAACTTTTAATTTTAGCTTCTTTTATTAATCTTATTTCATCTATAGATATTTTATAATATTTATAAACTTCTTCATCAGTCCATTCTTTATTGAGTGGTGGTAATGGTATCCATTTACAAGTTGATTCACTTATATCTTGTGAAGATTTTCTTAAACTTAACATAAAATTAGGTAATTTACATTTTAAATAACTTAATAATGATAACGCTTCATTTTCATTTGAAACTTTAAATGAAATATAACTCCCAGTATGTATATCATTTATATTCCCAATGAATGTATTACCAAAACCACTATTTGCACCATATGATGAACGTGTAGTTATAACTTTATAAAAATTAAATTCTTTTTTAATATATTTTTTATCAATATATTTAATAAATCCTTTTTGTTGTGATACATAACATTTAATTAAACTCGAATCATCAGTTAAATTTTTATCATTAGATTCAATACCAAAATATCTACCTAAATATATATTAGTTAAATTATCATATTTTAATAATTTATTTACTAAATCATAATATTTACTATCAATGACAACATCAAATGTATTAAATTTAACTTTTGAACCATTATAATCACATAATCCATTAAAATCTTTATCAATTAAAAAATAATTTACCCCTCCTTTTATATCAATATTATTTCCAAATATTTTACATGCATCATCATAATGTTTTATATATAATATATCTGTTCTATTTATCATCATTTTCCTAAATTTATCTAACCCCTTACCTCCTGCAAACCATCTTGAAGGAGTAATAAAAGATAATAACTTACATTTATTTATATAATATTCAATAAATTTATTATATAATGGAGTTGCACCAGTTTTAGTTAATTCTTCATTATATGGTGGATTACCAATAATTATATCAAATTTAATAATATTAAATATATCTTTTAAATTTATATTCAATGTATTACCTTCATATAAATTTAATTTGTATTCATTATTTATATTAAATATTTGTCTTATTACATAACAATTTTTTTTATTTAATTCACCCATATATAATTGTTTTTCAATTATATGTTGTTTCCTTAATTTAGTATTTGGTATTTTATTTTTTAATCCTTCCATTAATTTATAATAAATTGCTATAGAATAATTTCCTATTCCCGCAGTTGGATCATACCAAGTTATTTTTTCATTAGTCCATATATTTTCATTATTTTTTTCTATCCAATAATTTTCTATATCTTTTAACATTTTATTATTTATAAAATCTATTGGTGTAAATACTTCTCCAAATTGTTTTTTCTCAATATCTTTTGGTTTTAAACATTCATTTATTAATTCTAATAATTCTTTTGGTTTATCTAATAAATCTTGTAATGATAATTTAAATTGTATTGATATATTATATGTATTTGATTTTTTATCAAAATATTTACTTATTATTTCTTTTATAATATCTATTAAATCTTTCTTATTCCACCATATTAAACATTGATCATTAAATATTTCTAATAATTCTGGATTTTCTTTTATATCATTTAACATTTTTATAAAATCTATATTTGAATTCTTTATTGTTAATATACATGTTAATGGTATTATATATGGTAATACATCTTTTGTGAATGATATATGTATTTCTTTTTGTTCTTCGTCATTATTTCTATTATTATATTTTTGTTCATCTTCATTTTTTACTTTTTCTTTACCTGTTGGTAATTCTTGTATTTCATCATTATCATCTTTTAATTTTATTTCTAACATTATTCTATCATCTTTTGTAGTTTTTATGAATGTTTTATTTATTAATTGTTGTGTATTATTATCAAATTCTTCAAAATCATTTTCTAATTTTCTTAATAATATCTTAAAATTATTTACTGGATCTTCTTTCCATATATCTATTATTTTTTTAATTATTATATCTGAATTAGTTTTTTTATTCAACATCATATCAATATCTATATTTATTAAACGATTATATATCAAATATTTTATTTTTTCATCTATATTTTTATTCTCTTTATATACTGTATAATTTATACATGTATGTAATACTCTACTTATATTCATATCTACTATAAATCCAATTTTTTTATTTTCTCCTTCTGTCATACATCTATACATTTGTTGTAAAACTTTATCAGATGACAATGTATCATTCATTAGAATAACTAAATCACATAAATTTAATGTTATTCCTAATGATAACATATTTCCTGCTAATAATATTAATCCCAATTTTCCTTTTGATTTTGCTTCTATTTCTTTTTTAATTATTTCATCTTTTATATCTTTTGCTATATCTTTATTTTTTCTATTTACACATAATACATCATATTTTTTTAATATTAAATCTTCATTCATTAATTTTAAAAGACAATTTGATATATCATTTATATTATCTGATGGTAAAAACCATATTTGAGTAAATGGATGACGAGTATTTACTTCTGAACATATATAATTAATTCGTGTAAATATTGTTTTATCTCCATCTTCTTCTTTATGAGAACCTGATATATATCTTAAAAATGTCTTAACTTCATTTTCAAAACTAAATTTTGTTTTTGTTTTATTTAATCCATATAATGCATTAAAACTAAATCCCATTTTATGTTCATTATTTAATTTTTCTTTTAATATTTCATATCTTTGTTGATCAAACATATTTGTTATTAAATGTAATTCGGGCATATTTTTATAACACTCAAAAATATCATTATATGTTTTACCCATATCAGTAAAATATTTAATTGTTTTTTCAATATATATATTTCCATGTTTTTCTTTTAATTTATCTATGTTTTTATTATCAATTAAAATAGATTTACAAATTAGTTCATCTTCAATATCCCAATACATTTGACAATCTGGTAAAATATTCCATTCTTTTAATGGTTTATTATATGTTGCAGTTAAATATATCTTAATAGTATTTTTTGAAGAATATGATGATAATATATTTTTTGATAAATTAGTTGTTCCACTAAAATGATTTTCATCAAATCCTATAATATCTAATTTTAAATTTTTTATTTTTATTATTGTATATTCATTAATATAATTTTGTATAAGTTGTTTAGATATTATAAATATATTATTTTGACTTAAATTAATAGAATCTATCATATTAGAATCTTCAATATGATGAATTTTAAAATTATCAAAATCTTTAAATTTATTAAATAAGTCATTAGTAAATTGTGAAATAGTTTCAGTTGGTGCAGGTGTTATAATTAAAACATTTAATTGATGTTTAATATTAAATTGTTTTAAAATAATACCACCAAACATAAAAGTTTTACCACTTCTACATTTACATCCCCACAAAAACGATTTATTACCTTGTTCAATTAAGTCACTCGTTTTTTGTGTAATTAATTCTTGATGAAATCGTAAAGTTAAATTTTCTCTAAATGATAAATATAATTCAGTCCAATCTTTATTTTTATTTTTAATTATGTCATGTTTAAAATTTAAAAAATATTTATTTAAATCAGTTATATCTAAAATATTATCTTCAGTCATATGTTCAATAATATATTCACTTGATTTATTAGAATTTTTAACTTTGTTTAATACTTTTTTTTTATCTGAAACAACTAAATATATTTTATATTTTGTGTAAATATGTTTATTTTTAGTAGCCATAGCAATAATATTTTGAATATCAAAATAATCAACAGATTTTTGTTTTTTAATATCTTCAGTAGATTTTGGATATTTACAACTAATAAATATGTATGTATTATCATATTTATTTTGTAATGTAATATCAGAACATCCACTTGAATTACCACTATATATTTTATTATTTAAATATTGATTAAAATTTTCTAAAATTTTAAGTTTCCCATTATTTGAATTACCTATTAAATGATAATAAGATGTATTACTAAATATATCACAAAATCCAAATTTTATAATAACATCAAATAATCTCTCAAATATAATACCTTTTTCAGAAGATGTTTTACATATATCTATTATATCATCTATATTATTAAATGTTATTATATAATCAATAAATTCTTTTATTTTCATATCAGTAAAATTCATTTATTTATTGTTATCTTAATATATTTATATTATTATAAATTACATTTTTCAATTTTTTAAATATTTTAAATATTATTTATAATATTTAAAATATTTAAAAAAGAGTAAAATAAAAAATTAATTATATTTGATAGATAAATATTTTTTTTTATATTTAAGATATTTTTTATAATAAGGACTGTTAATAGCACCACCAGAATTAACAAAAAGTGATTTAGTTAATTTAACTGGTAAATTTATAAATTTTTTAAATGCATCCATAATATTATCTAAAGTTCTTTCTCCATTATAATCTTGTTGTTCTCCTTCTTTAAAAAATCGTATAGTAGG
>Ga0172362_10001892_pt1 | contig 18079 bp, 14 predicted proteins | sample LakKivs1_kivu2a2_FD_114534 | JGI IMG/M metagenome (GOLD analysis project Ga0172362, IMG submission 114534) | Sediment microbial communities from Lake Kivu, Rwanda - Sediment s1_kivu2a2 | ecosystem: Environmental > Aquatic > Freshwater > Lake > Sediment | place: Rwanda: Western Province, Lake...
CGTGTACTCCACCTTCTTCCTCTCGCCGTCCTTGACGGAGATGCCGCCGAGCTTCGGGTCGAAGAACCTGTCGAGCTTGTCGAACTCGCCCCGCTGGATGCGGAGCCGTTCGAGGACCTTGGCGGCGCGGTTGAGCGTTTCCCAGGCGCCGTTGGCCCAGGCGAAGCTCCAGACCTCGACGCGCCAGATGACTTCGCTGCCCTTTTCGGCGTAGTGGCCGCCGTCGCGGCGGAGTTCGACGAGGGCCTTCGCCTTCTCGGGCGTGCCGGCGGCGTAGATCACGCGGAACGAGTTCTCGAACTTGCTGATCCTGGCGAGGGTGTCGAAACGCTCCTGAAGTTCAGAAAGTCTGAATTTCTTCCTGATGACTTGCGCCTTGTCGTCCTCGGAAACAGCCACGCCCTCCTCGAAGGTTGCGGCGGGGTCGAAGTTCCGGGCCCCCATGCGCTCGCCGGCCGGCCACCAGTCGAACGCGGGCTGGCCTTCGGCAGCCCCGACATCCAGGTTCACCCCCTCGATCCGGCGCGTGGGAGCCTCCCGGCCGGGATCGATCTCTATACATATATCATAGACGCCCTGCGGCAAATCTGCAACGATGAAATGCCCCTTTTCGGCCGCCGGCGCTGCGGGAATCAGCCGCTGGTTGATCCGCATGATGTCGTTGGGCAGCCGCTCGATCAGCAGCACCTGCCTGACGTGCTCGGCCGGGGTGACTACGACCTCGATTTCGCCTTTGCGGGCGGCGGGCTCCATGGGCTCGCCGCGGGCGGAATCCCAGGCAATAAGCAGCGCGACCATCGGCAGAAGAGCGATCATCGGCCTCATGTGGCACCTCCAACGTAGGGGCAAGGCACCGCCCTTGCCCTGTGTTGGGCGGGGACGGTGCCCCGCCCCTACGGCCTTTCGGCCTCGCATGTCCCGGATGCGCGCCTCATCGCCGGCCGATCATCCGCTCGATCACGTCGACGGTGTTCTGGACGGCCCCGATGGTCTCGCCCAGTTGCCGCGCGATCTGCATGAGAAAAATGACGCTGACGGGGTCGATCCTCTGTTCCTCGCGGAAGACGTCCTTGAGAGCGTCGTGCTCGCGCAGCGAGACCTCGTGCTCGTCGGCCTGCAGCCTATCGATGAGGACGCCGACCTGCTCGATCTGGGCGCGGGGGTTGGGGTTCTCCTCGAAGGCCTGGAGCTTGTCGACGATCTCCGCGAGGACGGCCCCGGTGGCGGCGACCTGCCGCGCGAGGGCGGTGAAGCTCGCGCTCATCTCGCGGGGCAGGGGCGTGTCGCGCATCTCGAGGAGCTTGGCGACCTCGTCGCAACTGTCGCTGATGTCGTCCTGGGCTTTCAGGAGGTAGAGCATCTCGGAGCGCTCGACCGAGGTGAAGAAGCTGCGCGAGAGGCTGCGGCGGATCTCGTTCTTGATCCTGTCGGCCTCGCCCTCGCGGCGGTGCATCTCGTCGGCGAGGCGCCGCACCTCGCCGCGGTCGGCTTCGGCAAAGGCGCCCACAAGCGGCGAGAGCAGCGCGATGCAGTCCTGCACCTTGACCATGTGCTCGAAGATGGGCCCGAAGGCCGAGCGGCCGAAGATGCCGCCGATGGTCCGTCCCATTGCGTTCACCCCGGGGGGAGTTGCCCCAACGGTCTTTCCTCTACTGCTCGTGCAGGCGGAACTCCGTCGTCAGCGATGCATGCAGCGTCTCGGCGATCTCGGCGGAGTAGCGCGTCACCTGCTGGAGCGCGGCGAGGACGTCGGTGTAGAGCGACGATGTCTCGTGCGCCTCCCGCACGCCGCGGCGGAGCTGCTCGAGGTGCGCCTCGAGGATCGAGCGGCGCTCGGCGTTGAGCCGGGCCTCGTCCTGCATCACCGCGAGGGCGGCCCGGGCGTCCGGCTCCAGGATCAGCTCGAGGCTCCGGGCGAAGGCGTCGGCCACGCGGCGGTGATACTCGCGCAGGAGCTGGCCGCCTTCGACCGAGAAGCTGCGGCCCAGCGACTCCTTCCTGAGACCGAGGGTCACGAGGTCCTTGCTCACGACGTCGCCGACGTGCTCGACGTCCTTGAGGACGTAGAGGAGGACGGCCCGCAGGCGGGCATCGTCCGACTCGACGGGCCCGGCGGCAGCCGGCCCCACGCCGGGCAGCCTCGTGAGGTAGTCGGTGACCGCCTCATAGGCAAGATCGGTCGCGTCGTCGGCGGCCGCCAGCGAATAGAGCGCGCCCTCGTCATTGTCCTCGATGGCCGGGATGATGCGCTCGAGGCAGCCGGCTACGTTCCTGCCGATCCCGTGGATCTCCTTCCGGGCCTTCTCGAGGGCGATGGGCGGCGGATCGGCGAGGCGCGGATCGATGAACCTGATCAGGCCGACCGGAACGCGATCGCGGGCCGGCAGCAGCCGCCGAATGCCCTCCGCCAGCAGCCCGAGGACCGGCAGCGCGAGGAGGACGTTGGCGACGTTGACAATCGTGTGCTCCCAGGCGACCACGCGCGCGGCGTCGGCCCCGGCGCCCGCCGCCAGCCCCGCCAGACGTACAATATACACCGAGAACGGAAGCAGAATCAAGACGCCGGCCGCGCGGGCGAGGCCGTCGAACAGGGCCACCTGCCTGCCTGCCGCCGACGGGGATGATGCCAGCAGCGGCGTGACGAACGTGACGACGTGCGAGCCGAAGACCATCGCCAAGGCGCCCAGCGGCGTGAGCACGCCCGCCCTCGCCAAACCGAAGGCCACCGCCAGCGTCGCGATGCTGCTCTGCGTGACCACGGCGAAGATCGCCGCTGCCAGCATGCCGAGGAGGAAGTGCCACGGGTCCGAGCCGACGCGCTGGAGGAAGCCACCGAGCGCCGGGCTGTCGCGGACCGGCTCGAGCCCCGAGCGGATGAGGGTGATCGCGAAGAAGATCAGCCCGAAGCCGATCAAGACGCTGCCGAGCGCCGCGACGACACGCCTGCGGCGTACGGCGGAGAGGACCAGGCCCACGGCGACGCCCAGGAGGGCGTAGACGGCGATGTCGAAAGCGATGAGCTGCACGATCAGCGTGCTGCCGATGCAGCCGCCGAGGGCCGCCCCGCCGGCCTGCACGAGGTTCAGCAGCCCGGCGTTGACGAGCCCCACGAGCATCACGGCGGAGGCCGTGGAGCTTTGCAGCAGGAACGTCAGCCCGGCGCCCGTCAGCAGGGCGGGGAACGGGCGGCTCGTCATCAGCCCGAGCACCGCGCGCAGCCGCCCGCCGGCGAGGTTGCGGAGGCCGTCGGCCGCACTGCGTAGCCCCAGGAGAAACAGCCCGACGCCCCCTGCGGCGAGAGCGATGTCGCTGAAGGTCATGGCGCTGAAGCCCTCAGACCGAAACGGAAGCACTCGTACGCTGTAAGATTGAGCCGTGTCTCCGGTTGAGAATTGTAACACGCCGGCTGCTGGTTTCAAGGCGTCAGATTATCATCGGGCTTGACGGGAAGGAAACAAGTTCGTATGATGGGGCATGCGATGATTGCTGCGAGCCGCCGCTGGTTCCCTGCACGCCAGGTGAAGGCTGGTAGAGAGGCCGCATGTGAAGAAACTGGGTCTTGCCATCCTGCTGCTGCCCCTGATCGTCCTGCTGGCCGGGCTGGGCCTCCGCCCGCCGAGGGGCGTCGATGTCCGCCGCGAGCGGAGCATCTGGCAGCTTCCCGCAGCCGGCGACCGCGCTGCGCCAGTGCCCATGCTCGCGCGGCCGCCCGTGATCGATGGCGCGCTCGACGAATGGCCCGGCGCGATGTGCACGCTGCTGTGCTCGTCGTTCGACCTCGCGCGTCGCCACGAGGCCGCAGGCGAATGGCGCGGGCCGCAGGATGCCAGCATGCTGGGCCTCGCCGCGTGGACGGCCGACGGCCTCTGCCTCGCGGCGGTGGTCGCGGACAACGACGTCCGCAACGACCGCAAGGGGCCGAGCATCTGGCAGCAGGACTGCGTCCAGGTGTTCGTCGACGGGCGGGCCGGCCGCCAGTTCATGAAGCCGCCGTACTCGGATGGCTGCTGGCAGTTCGTCCTCAAGCCTCCCACCGGATCGGGACCCGCCGCCATCGAAGGCAACCCAGGCTATGCGGACGCAGGCGTCCGACGCCTTCCTGCAGGCTGTCGCGTGGCGGGCAGCCGAACGCCCACCGGCTACACGCTCGAAGCTTGCGTCCCGTGGTCCGCCTTCCCGGACCTCCGCCCCGCAGCCGGCACGCAGATCGCCTTGCAGTTCCTGCTGGTCGATTGCGACGCCCGCGATGGCCCCATCATCAAGCCGCGGACGTTCTCCTGGCGCGGCGCCGACAAGCTCTTCGCGAGGCCGCAGAACCTCGAGCGATGCAGCCTCGTCCGCGAGCTCCAGCCCGGCCCGTTGATGTCCCTCGACATGAGCCTCGTGATCCAAGTGCCGAAGGCAGTGGGCGACGTCCCTGCTGTCCCGCTCGTGGCGCAGATGGTGCCGTGGCTGGCTGAGCGGGCGAGGTCGGTGTCGTTCACCGTCGTCGATACGCGCGGCCGGGTGCTTCTCGACCGGACCGTGCCGGTGGAGCGGATGTCGCCGCCTTGGCAGAGCTGCGGGCACGCAATGGCGGATTGGAGCCTGGCGGAGCCGCTCGACGGGGCGTGCGACGTCCGTGTGAAGGCCCTCGCGGCGGATGGCGCCATCCTGGGGACCACGAGCCAGCCGGTCCTGGTCGCCGCCGAATCCATCAGCAGGCTGAAGGCGCGGCTCCGCGATGCGAACCTCCCGGCGGTGGCCCGGAACCAGCCCTACCGTGCCGCGTCGTGGCTGCCAATAGCCGCCGGCATCGAACGCATTGAAATCGCCGTAGAGGAGGGCGACGAGTGGCGGCTCGGCGAGCCGAGGCGGCTCGGCCGCATCGCGCGCGAGCTTGCGGCCCGCCTCGACGTGCTCGATGGCCGGCCCGCGCCGCGCGACCGCCTGCTCGATCTGCTGACGCTCACCGCGGACCCCGATGCCCAGGTCGTCGTGGAGTACGAGAGCAGGAACGAGGCTTCTGTGACGTTCTATTGCGGGTCGATCCCGATCGCGACTGCACGGGCCAACCATCACGCCAACGCCAAGCTGGCCAGGGACGCACTCGACGCGAATGACGAATGGTTCCTCGCGTGCCCGTCGCAGCAGGTCACGCTCGATGGCCTTCCCGCACGCCTTGTGGAGGAACGCTTTGACCGCGAGCCGTTCGATCTCGCCGACTTCTCGCCCGACACCCAGCTCTTCCGGGCGTTCCCCGTCGGCCGCCGGATCCTTGCGTTCGACGCCGACTACCTCCAGTTTGCATCGGTCGACGCCGCCGCGATCCTCGACAACTGCCCGGCAGCGATGAGCGAGCGCGTCCGGCGGTGGGCGCGCGACAGCGGCGTGCGGATCGTCCCCTTCCGGGATGCCCTCTCCCGCAGCAAAGTGGTGATAGCCGGGGACATCCGTCCGCCGGGGCTGATCGAGAACTTCGAGTCCTACAACATCAGCGTGGCCGTGCCGTCGACGTTCCACGCCGTGCGGCTCTCGGTGCTGAAGGGCAACCGCGTGGTCAAGACGTGGGGACCGACGGCCGAGGCCTGCTCGGCTGTCGCGAGGCTCGTCCTCTCCCCCCGGCGGCCCGTGAGCCGCGCAGAGAGCGATGCCCTCCGCCGGCTCATCGTGCACGAATTGGCGCCGGACATCGCCCCACGGCGGGCAGCCGGGCTGTTCTGCGGCGATATCCACATGCACACGTTCTACTCCGACGGGGAGATGTCGCCCGTGGGGATGGCGCTGCTGGGGATGTCGAACTACGAGGATTTCCTCGTGATCACTGATCACAACACCCTCGAAGGAGCACGCCTCGCGCACCGCCTCCTCCGCCGCCACCGGCTCTCCTTCGGCCTCTTCATCGGGGAGGAGATCACGACGGACTGGGGCCACTTCAATGCCTGGCCGCTGACCGAACTGATATCGCCCGCCCTCTGCTTGGAAGCCATGGTGGCCGCCGCACACGGGCAGGGCGCCATGATCCAGTGGAACCACCCCGGCTACACCGACTCGGGCTGGTCCAAGGCTCACCTCAAGACCGGCCTCGCCGGCACCGGCCTCGACGCATGGGAGCACGTGCCCGCCCACTACGACGACTGGCGGCTCGCCGGCACCCTCCCGACGATCACTGGGTCGACCGATGCCCACCACGATGTGTGCACCTTCTTCCCCGAGCGCACCATTGCCTTCGCGGGCAACCGCCCCGGGACGTCGCCGTCGGCGCACGACGTTGCAGCCGCCGTGCGCGAGGGACGCGCTCTGGCCGTCGTTCCCAACGGCCGCGAGCTGTTCTACGGGCGCAGCGACCTCGTCTCGGCCGTGCTGGCGGCCCTTGCGGAAGGGGATGGGCTGAGGGAGGGGAACGCGGCGCGGATCAGAGCCGCGCTGGAAGATGCCGACATTCCGGGCCTGCTCGACGCAAGCCCGCCCAGGCGCCTGGAGAGCGAACCGGCGGCTCCAGCCTCACGTTGACCGTGCGCGTCACGCCCCGCAGCGGATCTCCAGCACCGAGGCATAGTTCACGCCCCAGGCCGACTCCGCAACGAGCCGCATCGCCGCCGCACAGACAGGCTCGAAGGCGAACCGCGCGAGCCGCTGATAGTTCCCGCGGCACTCCGCCACGGTCCCCCACCCGCCCGGGCCCTCCACCTGCAGGCGGAAGTCGCGGAGCGTCGTTGCGCGCGGGACGGCCGGCGACTGTCGCCAGTCGCGGCACCAGCGCTGCTCGTCGGGGTCTTGCGAGAGGCGCAACGGTCGGGTGAAGTCGGTGTCGAGGACGACCTGGACGCGCTGCAGCTTCACGGGCCGCGGCCAGCGCAGCTCGACCCACGCCGGGAAGCCCGCGGCGGCGTCACTGTGCCACGCGTGGGGGTCTTCCGGCTCCGGATGATTGCTGCCGTCGGTGATCCTCTCCGCCGGGAAGCCGGCGGAGCTGCTGGAGGCCGTGACGGCGGCGGTGCGGCGGACGACGGTGTCCGCGGCGAGGTCCGCGGGGTCGGCGTTGCGGATGTCGAGCAGGAAGGCCCCGTCGGCGAGGAGCCGCTGCTGGACCTCGCCGATGCGGTCGGCGGCGACCTCCTGCGGGGTGATGCCTTTGCGTGCGGCGAGGGCGGCGGCGATGCCGACGCCGTGGCCGACGGCGGCGCACGTGGCCATCACGCGCGTCGAACCGAAGGCGACGTGCGTGGCGCTGATGTGACGCCCGGCGAGGAAAAGGTTCTCGAATCCGCGGCAGTAGCAACTGCGCAGCGGGATGCCGAACGGTCTCTTCAGCCCGATCTGCTTGCAGGCGGGCTCGGGGCTGCGGAATCCTTCGGCGGGATGATGGTCGATCGCCCAGCCGCCGTAGGCGATCTGGTCGGGGAACTGCCGCGCGGAGGTGACGTCGTCCTCCGTGAGGATGTGATCGCCGATGAACCGCCGGCTCTCGCGGCGGCCGGGCAGGAAGCCCAGCCACGTGAGGGCGTAGTTGGCGAAGCCGTGGTCGCCGCGGTTCTTCATGTGGTCCCACACGCCGAGGGCCGCGGCGAGGAGTTCCCTCGTGATGGCTTCGGAGTCATCGATCGTATCGAGCGTGCCGCCCCACTCCAGCCACCAGTAGCCGAAGGGTTTGTTGTGCGGGCGGCCGGGGAGGTCGGCGTCGCTCTCGAACTTCAGCGCCCACGGCGGGGGCACGAACGGCACCGGGCGGCCCACGTCTCGCGCCTGGAAGAGGATCGAGTGGCCCAGCGTGCTGTTGTCGGGCTGGAGCGGGGCGAGGGACTCCCCGAACTCGTCGCGACCTTCGCGGCCCTTCCTGAAGGCGGCCCCGGCGAGCGCGGCCGGGCCGCCGTCGCCTGTGGCATCGACGAACTGCCTGGCGTGGAAGCGCAGCCGCCTCTCGCTGGTCAGCTCGTCGGCCGTGCAGGAGATTACGCGCGAACAGCGGGCGGTGCACTCGACGACGCGCGCGTTGAGCCAGGCCGTCAGCCCCGGCTGCCTGCGCACGGCGTCGTAGAACGCGAGGTCCTGGATCGAGACGTTGTGCTCGTCGTTGTTCACAAGGCTCTCGATGCGCAGTTCCTCGATGATGCCGGTCTCGCGCCAGCACGAGTTGATCCAGTCGGCCCCGCAGATGTGCATGCGGATCTCGGACGAGGCGTTGCCGCCGAGCACCGGCCTGTCGTGCACCAGCGCCACGCTTGCCCCGTGGCGGGCGGCGGCAAGGGCCGCGCACAGCGCCGCCATCCCGCCGCCCATCACGCACACGTCCGTCTCGATCTCGATCATCTTGCGATCAATCATCGTGTTCCCCATCCAACGCCTATTCGACTTCCGCCGTGCCCCGCTGCCCCGGCTCGATCCTGGTCTCGTGCGGGATGTCGTTCGTCACGCCGGCCGTGAAGCTGTGGTTGCTCCAGTAGGCGCCGACCGCGACGGCGTTGCCCGACACCGCCGGCGTAATATAGCGATACAGCCGCGAGTGTCAAGTCCTGTCTGCCGGCAGGCAGGGCGGAGCTTTCTCTCCCGGAAAGCAAACCTGCCTGTCGGCGGGCAGGTCGGTAAACTCCTTGAAACAGCCGAGTGGATGTGGTTGAATTAGGGTTCCTTCGTTCGACCGTTCGCTGCCGAAGTGGAGTGTTTGCCTGTGGAACTGCCGGATCAACGGGGTCATTTCGGGGAGTACGGGGGCCGGTTCGTGCCCGAGGTGCTCTTCGGGGCGCTCGAGGAGGTCGAGCGCTGTTTCCACGACGCCTGCGCGGACCCGGCGTTCAACGCCGAGCTCGATGGCCTGCTCAAGCACTACGTGGGCCGGCCCACGCCGCTCTACCGTGCGCGGCGGCTCGGCGAGTTCCATAGCGCGAATATCTACCTGAAGCGCGAGGATCTCGCCCACACCGGGGCGCACAAGATCAACAACACCATCGGCCAGGCCCTCCTCGCGCGGCGCATGGGCAAGAGGCGCGTGGTGGCCGAGACCGGCGCGGGCCAGCACGGCGTGGCCACCGCCACGGCCGCGGCGATCATGGACCTGGAGTGCGTGATCTACATGGGCACCGAGGACATCCGCCGCCAGGCCCTCAACGTCTTCCGCATGCGGCAGCTCGGGGCCGAGGTGCGCGAGGTCGCCAGCGGCAGCCAGACGCTCAAGGACGCCATCAATGAAGCCATGCGCGACTGGGCCACCAACGTCCGCACCACGCACTTCGTCCTCGGCAGCGTGGCCGGCACCCACCCCTACCCGATGATCGTGCGGCATTTCCAGTCGGTGATCGGGGCCGAGGCCCGCCGCCAGATCATCGAGGCCGAGGGCCGCCTGCCCGACCTGCTGCTCGCCTGCGTGGGTGGCGGCAGCAACTCCATCGGGCTGTTCCACGACTTCCTCGGCGACGAGAGCGTGAAGATGATCGGCGTGGAGGCCGGCGGTTTCGGACGCACGGATGGCGTCCGCGGCATCGTGCCCGGCGGCCACGCCGCCCGCTTCGCGGGGGGATCGGTGGGCGTGCTGCAGGGTGCCCGCAGCTACCTGCTGCAGGACGACGACGGGCAGATCCAGACCACGCACTCGATCTCGGCCGGCCTCGACTATGCGGCCGTGGGGCCCGAGCACGCCTATCTGCACGACACCGGCCGAGTCGAGTACACCTACGTGACCGACGACGAGGCCATCGCGGCCTTCCAGCGCCTCTGCAGGCTGGAAGGCATCATCTCCGCCCTCGAAAGCGCGCATGCGGTGGCCTGCCTCGAGAGGCTGCGGGACCGCCTCACGCCCGAGACCGTCGTGATCGTCAACCTCTCCGGCCGCGGCGACAAGGACGTCCAGAGCGTGGCCCAGTACCTCGAGAAGAAGAAAGCCTCAGCCGGACAGCCATGAACAGATTCGACCAGCTCTATGCGGACAGATCACGCCGCAGGGGGACGGCCTTCAACGCCTATATCTGCGCCGGCGACCCCGACCTCGCGACCACCGAACTGCTCATCCGCGACTTCGAGCGCCGCGGCGTCGACGCCATCGAGCTGGGCGTGCCGTTCTCGGACCCCGTGGCCGACGGCCCGGTCATCCAGCAGGCGGCGCAGCGCGCCCTCAAGGCCGGCACCACGCTGCGGAAGATCCTCGACCTCGTCGCGCGGCTGCGGACCTCGTGCTCGCTGCCGATCGCGCTCATGTCCTACTACAACCCGATCCACCGATACGGCGTGGCACGGCTGGTCGACGACGCGGCCGACGCCGGCGTCGACGGGCTGATCGTGCCCGACCTCTGCCCGGAAGAGGCGGGCGAGCTCATCGCCCCCGCGCGGCGCCGCTCCGTGAGCACGATCTTCTTCATCGCACCGACCACCAAGCCCGAGCGGGTGAAGGTCATCAACGACAGCTCCACGGGCTTCATCTACTGCGTGTCGGTCACGGGCATCACCGGCGCCCGCAGGGAGTTGCCGCCGGAACTCCGCGACAGCCTCAAGCGGCTGCACCTGTCGACCACGCTCCCGCTGGCCGTCGGCTTCGGCATCTCCAGCCCCGAGACAGTGCGGCTGATGGGGGAGGTGGCCGACGGCGTGATCGTGGGGAGCGCCATCTGCCAGCGGATCGAGCAGCACCTGGCCGAGCCGCGCGGGAAGCTCGTTGCGGAGGTCGGCTCCTTCGTGGGGCGGCTCTCCGAGGCTGCACGGGCGTGACCTGCCTGCCGGCAGGCATGGCAGGCAGGCCTGAACAAACACTTGTATCCGGCATCCCATAACGTATAATTGCGCCATCCCATGCCTACCTGCCGGCAGGCATGGCCGGCAGGCAGGTCTTCGTCCTCGAGTTCGACGGCCGCCGTTGCAGCCGCCCGCGCAGGAGTGCAGTTGGTGGCTCTTTCGCCCCGTGTTCACAGGATCATGACGTTCGTTTTCTCCGCTTTGTTCATCGTGGGAGCGGTGCTGGCGATCCGCGACGTCGTGGGCAAGAAGAAGGCTGCCAGGCAAGCCGAGCAGCTTGAGGCGATAAAGAAGGATGTGACGCCTGCCATCAAGGTGGTGATGATGGTCGTGCAGGCGGTTGGCGATCGGAACCTCGCCCTCGCCTACAGCCTCCTCGACACGAGTCTCCAGCAGGTCTGGCCGAAAGATGACTTCATCCGGCTGGTATCCGATCTTCGCAACCGGACAGGAGACCGCTGGCAGCCTTCGATTGTGCTCTGCCAGCGGGGAGAGTCGAACGCCGGCCCCATGTGGATGGTTCACTACCGGCTCGTGGCCCCGGCTGCAAGCAGCCGGCCGAAAGAGCCTGCTGGAGCTGCCGCGCAAACCTATGGCATGCGGCTGGACGCCGTCAAGATGGGCGACAGCTACAAGGTGGTGCAGTGGATGATGGAGCGGCCGTGCGACCGCCAGGATGTGCAGGCCGGCGCGGCTCAGAAGGTCGCGCAGTCGTTCTTCCCCCTGGTAAAACAGGAGAAGTTCGCGGAAGCCCAGGCCCTGATGGTCGCCGACATGCGGACCGAGCAGAACCTCGACGCCCTCCGGCAATTGAGGTTGGGGCTGCAGCCCGGAGTCGAGCTGAGATCGCCGGTTCGGAAGATCATCAACGGCTCGCAGCTCTACTCCGTCACCGCGATGGTGGGCGACAACGGCTCGAACGTGGAACTCCTCGTTTCCGATGTCGGCGCCGAGACGAGGATCGCCGCGCTGACCTGCAACTTGCAGGTGAAGAAGCCTGACTCCCCGAAGTGAGCTTCGCGTCTTCCTGTCTCGAGCTTCGGGCTCATTGGCCCCCGTTGCGGCCCGACACGCGTCTGGGGGAGGCGGCGGACAGGCCGATCTCTAACCCGGCAGCGGTCCGTGACGATGATGATTTTTGCTTGACAAGCGCACCGTGTTTCTTTAGAATCTAGAGTTTATGCCTTGGGGCGGGAGTGCGCGCACATTGGCCTCCGCCTCCGCATCAGAGGCATGTTTCCCATCTTAAAGCCAAGACGGAGATCGAGGAGATGGCCCTCCCCAAACGCAGGCACTCGAACACCCGCACTAACAAGCGGCGCTCGCACCACGCGCTCAGAAAGCCGCCGCTGGCGTCCTGCAAGAACTGCGGCGAAGTCAAGCGGCCTCACAGCGTCTGCCCCAATTGCGGTCACTATGCAGGGCGAGAAGTGGTTAACATGGAGGATTGATCCTCGATGCGTATCGCCGTTGATGCAATGGGCGGCGACGCCGCCCCATCAGTGGTCGTCGAGGGTGCGGTTTACGCATCTCGGTTTCTCAAGCAGCACAAGGTAATCCTCGTCGGCGACGAGGAGCAGATACGGCGGCTGTTCCAAATGTTCGGCGGCGGGCTGGGCCTGGATGTTGTCCACGCGCCCGAGGTGATCTCGATGGAGGACTCGCCCATCGGGGCGATCCGCCGGAAGCGCAATTCCTCCGTGTGCGTGGCCGCCGAGCTGGTTCACGAAGGCAAGGCCGATGCGATGGTTTCGGCCGGGAGCACGGGGGCGGCCGTGGCCGCTTCCTGTCTCACGTTCGGCTACCTCCCGGGCATCCGCAGGGCCGGCATCGCCGCTCCATTGCCGACCAGGACGGGCGGCGTGTGCGTCCTCGTCGACGCCGGCGCGAACATGGCGCCCACGCCCTTGCACCTGCTGCAGTACGCGACGATGGCCTCGGTCTACTGCAGGGCCGCCTTCGACATCCGCTCTCCTCGCGTGGGCGTGCTCAACGTGGGCGAGGAAGACGTCAAGGGCAACAGCCTCGCCCGCGAGGCAAACGTCCTCTTCAAGGAAACCAACCTCAATTTCGCCGGGAACGTCGAAGGACGCGACATCTTCGAAGGCACCTGCGACATCGTCGTCTGCGACGGCTTCGTCGGCAACGTGCTGCTGAAAGCAGCCGAGGGCCTCGCCGAGACGATGCTCCACCTCATAGGCAGCGAGCTTCGCCGGACCATCCGCCGGCGCGTCGGGGCCGTGCTGTGCAAGACCGCCTTCCGCAGGGTCAAGAGCCGCATGGACTGCTCCGAGTACGGCGGAGCACCGCTGCTTGGCGTCAACGGCGTCTCAATCATCTCCCACGGCGGCGCCAACGCCCGCGCGATCTTCAATGGGATACGTGTAGCTGCTCGCCTCGCAGAGATGGACCTCAACAAACGGATCATCGAAGAGGTCGAAGCAAGCGTCAAGGAAGGAAGCGGATACTGAGCCGCTTTCTTCGTTTCTGCAACACAGGAAATCGGTGCACGGATTTTGACTGCCGACTCCATTCGACCGGGGATCCTGGGGACAGGCTCTTTTCTCCCTGAAAAAGTTCTCACCAACAGCGACCTTGAGAAGATGGTCGACACCAGCGACGAGTGGATCGTCACGAGGACGGGCATCTCCGAGCGGCGGATGACGGGCCCGCACGAAGCCACCTCCGACCTCGCTCTGGCGGCCGCGCGCCGCGCCCTCGACGACGCACGCCTCTCGCCCGGGGAAATCGACCTCGTCGTCGTGTCCACCATCACCCCGGACATGTTCTTCCCCTCAACGGCCTGCCTCGTGCAGGACCGGCTGGGGGCGCGCAACGCGGGCGCCTTCGACCTTTCGGCCGCGTGCTCCGGCTTCGTCTACGCCATCTCGGCCGCGTCCAGCATGATCGCCGCGGGCGGCGTGAAGAAGGCCCTCGTCATCGGGGCCGAAACGCTCACGAAGATCACCAACTACGACGATCGCTCGAGCTGCATCCTCTTCGGCGACGGCGCCGGCGCCGTGGTGCTCGGCGACGCACCCGGCCGTAACATCGTCTACACGAAGCTCGGGGCCGACGGCTCCGGCGGCGACATGATGACGCTCCCCGCCGGCGGCTCGAGGATGCCCGCGACGCTCCAGACCGTGCGCGACAAGCTCCACTACATGGTCATCCACGGCAGGGAAGTCTTCAAGTTCGCCGTGGTCAAGATGCAGGAGTGCATCCAGGACGCCCTCGATGCCCGCGGCTACAAGGCGGAAGACATCTCCCTCATCGTGCCGCACCAGGTGAACCTCCGCATCCTCGCCGCCGCCGCGGAGAAGTTCGGCCTCCCGATGGAGAAGGTGCAGGTGAACATCGACCGCTACGGCAACACCTCGGCCGCCTCCATCCCGATCGCCCTCGACGAAGCCGTGAAGGCGGGCAAGCTCAAGCCTGGCGACGTGGTGATCCTCGTGGCCTTCGGGGGCGGCCTCACGTGGGCTTCGGCGCTGATCGAATGGTGATGCACCCCTGCGAGGTCCCGACCCGATGAAAGCTTTCCTCTTCCCCGGCCAGGGCGCACAGTACGTGGAGATGGGCAGCAGCCTCTACGAGCGCTTCCCTGCCGCCCGAGAGGTGTTCGACAGGGCCAACGGCCTCCTCGGCTTCGACCTCGCGAGGGTCTGCTTCGAAGGTCCGGAGGCCGAGCTGACGCGGACCGACATCAGCCAGCCCGCCATCCTCGCGTGCAGCATCGCCGCGTGGCGGGCGATGGGCAGCCCCGATTGCGCCGCTGCGGCGGGCCTCAGCCTCGGCGAGTACACGGCCCTCGTCTGCGCGGGCGCCATCGACTTCGACGAGGCGATCACGCTGGTGCGCGACCGCGGCGCCTACATGCAGCAGGCGGCACTCGAGCACCCCGGCACGATGGCCTCGATCCTCAACCTCGACCGCGCACAGGTGGCAGACGTCGTCGCCCGGGCGCAGGCAGCCGGGATCGTGGCGGAGGCCAACTTCAACTCGCCGGGCCAGATCGTCGTCAGCGGCGAGACGCCCGCGGTCGACATGGCTTGCGAAGTGGCCAGGAGCATGGGCGCCCGCGTGGTGAAGCTCAGCGTGAGCGGCGCATTTCACTCGCCGCTGATGCAGCCGGCGCGTGCGAAGCTCGAGCGGCGGCTCGAATCCGTGGCGATCCGCACGCCGCGGATCACCGTCGTCGCCAACACCACCGCCCGCCCGGCGCATACGCCAGGCGAGATCCGCGACCTCCTCGCGCGGCAGGTGACCAGCCCCGTGCTGTGGGAAGACAGCGTCCGTTACCTGCTGTCGGCCGGGTGTGACGAGTTCTTCGAGATCGGGCCGGGCAAGGTGCTGGCGGGCCTCATGCGGCGCATCAGGCCCGACGTGCAGGTCAGCAACGTCGACGAGGCCGAAACACTGGAGCACTAGATGGAACTGAAAGGAAAGGCGGCAATCGTCACCGGCGGGGCAAGGGGCATCGGCAAGCGGATATCCCTCACGCTCGCCGAAGCCGGGGCCGACGTCGTCCTCGTGGACGTCCTCCCGCTCGAGGAGATCGGGGCGGCCGCGCGCGAGGTCGAGGCCAAGGGCGGCCGGGCGCTCGCACAGCGCGCCGACGTGGCCAGCCTCCAGCAGATGGAGGCCGTGGCCGACGCCGCCGCGCAGGCCTTCGGCAACGTGCACATCCTCGTCAACAACGCCGGGATCACGCGCGACAACCTCGCCCTCAGGATGACCGAAGCCGAATGGGACCAGGTCATCAACGTCAACCTCAAGGGGACGTTCGCGGCCACCAAGGCGGTCATCCGGCACATGATCAAGCAGCGGGCCGGCAGGATCGTCAACATCGCGTCGATCGTGGGCGTTATGGGGAACGCGGGCCAGGCCAACTACTCGGCCTCGAAGGCCGGCATCATCGGCTTCACCAAGTCGATGGCCAAGGAACTGGCAGGCCGCAACATCAACGTCAATGCCGTCGCACCCGGCTTCATCGCCACGGCTATGACGGATCAGCTCAAGGACGACGTGAAGGCCCAGATGCTCGCCCAGATCCCGCTGAAGCGGTTCGGCACGGTGGACGACGTCGCCCGGGCCGTGCGTTTCCTGTGCAGCGAAGACTCGTCCTACATCACCGGCCACGTGCTGCACATCACGGGCGGCATGGGGATGTGACGGCCGGCCGCACGGGGCGGCGGCAGAACGATGCGGCCCTCTTGCTTTTCGCGCCGCTTTCGGTACAATTATCGCGACTCCTGGAACAATTCGGCTGCCACGTGGCAGCATGCGTCTGGCGAATGCCATACGCTCGATCCGAGAGGAGGTGATCGGGGCAAGGAAGACCGTAAACTGCAAGCAGCCGGGACGTGCATCCGGCCGGCAGTACCACCAAGACAGGCAATTCCTCAACCGGGAGATGCCGATTTCGATAAACAGTTAAGCAGGAGGCACACACAAGTGTCAGTAGCAGATAAAGTGATCGACATCGTCTGCGGACAGATGGGCACCAGCAGAGACAAGGTGACCCTCGAGACTTCGCTCGTGAACGACCTCGGGGCCGACTCGCTCGACGTGGTCGAGCTGCTGATGGAGTTCGAGGAGAAGTTCGACCTCAGCATCCCCGATGAAGAGGCCGAGAAGATCCAGACCATCGCGGACGCAGTCAAGTACATCGAGGAGCACGCATAGCCCAATGCAGATGCGGCGAGTGGTCGTCACAGGACTGGGCCTGGTCACTTCGCTCGGCCACGATGCCCGCACTACCTGGAAGGCGTTGTGCGAAGGCAAGAGCGGCGTCGGGCCGATCACCCGCTTCGACGCCTCGGGCTTCGAATCGAGGATTGCCAGCGAAGTGAAGGACTTCGATCCCGGCCGCTGGATCGACGTCCGCGAAGCACGGCGCATGGACCGGTTCTGCTGGTACGCCGTGGCCACTGCCGACGAGGCCGTCAAGGACGCCGGGCTGGACTTCTCGAAGGAAGACACCACCCGCGCCGGCGTGCTCATCGGTTCCGGCATCGGCGGCCTCGGCGAGATGGAGGCCCAGCACGAAAAGCTCCTCAACCGCGGGCCGGACCGCGTGTCGCCCTTCCTCATCCCCAAGCTGATGATCAACGCCGCTCCCGGCCAGATCTCCATCCGCTACGGTCTCCAGGGGCCGAACTCCGCCGTCGCCACCGCCTGCTCCTCGGGCACCCACGCCCTGGGCGAGGCCCTCCGGATCATCCAGTACGGCGAGGCCGACATCATGATAGCCGGCGGCTCCGAAGGGGCGGTGACCCCCCTCGGGCTCGCAGGCTTCTGCAGCATGAAAGCCCTCTCCACGCGCAACAGCAGCCCCGCCGAAGCCAGCCGGCCGTTCGACAAGGACCGCGACGGCCTTGTCATGGGCGAAGGGGCGGGCACCGTCGTCCTCGAGGAACTCGAGCACGCCCGGAAGCGCGGCGCCCGCATCTACGCCGAGTTCCTCGGCTTCGGCCGCACCGGCGACGGCTTCCACATCACGCAGCCCGAGCCCGAGGGCCGAGGCGCGGCGCTCGCCATGACCAAGGCCATGCAGGACGCCCGCATCCAGCCCGAACAGCTCTCCTACATCAACGCCCACGGCACGTCCACGCCGCTCAACGACGTCATGGAGAGCCGGGCCGTACACCTGGCGTTCGGCCCAGCCGCAAGGAAGGTGGCCGTCAGCTCGACCAAGTCGATGATCGGCCACCTCCTCGGCGCCGCCGGCGGCGTCGAGTTCGCCATCTGCGTGCTCGCCATCTGCCACAGCGTCATCCCTCCGACCATCAACTACACGACCCCCGACCCCGACTGCGACCTCGACTACGTGCCAAACACTGCACGCGAACTTGGCGTGGACTACGCCATGTCGAACACGCTGGGCTTCGGCGGGCACAACGCCTCCGTCGTCGTCGGCAAGTTCGCCGGCTGAGGCCGGAGCAGCCCGGCCTCGCGTCCCTCCCGCATGGGCATCGCGGCAGAACCGCGTGCCTCGGCGGCCTTGACCCCGCCCCTCTTTGTAACCATGTGTAAAGGCGCCTGCGGCGGAGAAAACGGGCTTGCAGTTGCCGGCGGCCTTTGCTATAACGCATGTGCAAAGGAGCACGGCCGCCGCAGGGGGCACCTCTGCGGCTGGGGCCGGCCTCCCTCGTACCGGAATCGCTTCCATTCCGCGGAGTTTCATCTCCGCAGAATCGCAGTGCAAGGGCTCGGGACTTCCGACATGACAGAGACGCGGCGCCCGGAAAAAAGCACGCTCGAGGCCGTCGAGACGCTCAAGGACGCACGGGAGAAGGTCCTCCGGGAAGTGCGCAAGGTGATCATCGGCCAGCAGCATGTCATCGACCCGGTTGAGACCGACAGGTCCGGCTTCTTC
>Ga0172362_10001893_pt1 | contig 18073 bp, 16 predicted proteins | sample LakKivs1_kivu2a2_FD_114534 | JGI IMG/M metagenome (GOLD analysis project Ga0172362, IMG submission 114534) | Sediment microbial communities from Lake Kivu, Rwanda - Sediment s1_kivu2a2 | ecosystem: Environmental > Aquatic > Freshwater > Lake > Sediment | place: Rwanda: Western Province, Lake...
ACTCGCCCCTCGCGATGGATCAGCACTTCCGGGAGCACCACCCAAGAACAACGTGCCGCCGTCGGTGGTGCTCCCGGAAGTGCTGATCCATCGCGAGGGGCGAGTCATTCCCGGCCAGTTCGCCGGCGAGATGGGTCCTCATCGCAACCCGATGTTCGTCAGCTATGCCCGCTTCAGCAGCACGGCTTATGGCGCGTGGCCTGAGTACGGGTTTCATCATGCCTCGGGCAAGTTGAACCCCAAGGACATGACGTTCGAAGCGCCGAATTTGACGCTGCAAGCGGATATGGATCCACGGCGGTTCGATCGCCGCTTGCAACTGCTGGACTCCGTGGGGCAGCAAGCCCTGGCCCTCGAACAAGCGGCCGCCAGTGGAGCGTTCGACCGCGAGCGACAGAAAGCGATCTCGCTGCTCGCCGACAAGAAAACCCAGGCCGCGTTCCGCATCGACAACGCCGACCCCAAGGTGCTCGATCGTTACGGCCGCAACACGTTTGGCTGGTCGCTCTTGATCGCGCGGCAGCTCGTCGAGTCGGGCGTGCGGTTCGTGCAGGTGAACCTGGGCAACGACGAAACCTGGGACACGCACGGCAACAATTTCCCGACGCTGAAAGACTTCCTGTTCCCGCCAACAGACCGCGCGGTCTCCGCGCTGCTGGATGACTTGCGCGATGGCGGTCTGCTGGAGGACACGCTGCTGGTGATGGCCGGTGAGATGGGCCGCACGCCGAAGATCTCGCACCTGCCGGCCCACTATGAGAAGCCGGGACGCGACCACTGGGGCACGCAAACCGTGTGGCTCGCCGGTGGCGGAATTCAAGGTGGCCGCGTCATCGGCGCCACAGACAAGATTGGCGCCCTGCCCAGCGCCAGCCCGCAAACCCCCGAGAACCTCGCGGCGACGATCTATAGCGCCCTGGGCATTCCGCGCGAACTGGCCTGGCACGACCATACGAACCGTCCACACTTTGTGTATCACGCCGATCCGATTCCGGGACTGACCTGAGATTCCCGGCCGACTGAAGTTTCCCGCCTGAACCTGCCGCAACTGTTCGACGCTCCTCCGCCCTTGCGTTGATTCTGGTTTGAAGTAGCGAGTCTGAAGCTCCCGCCGAATTGCGAATTGCCAGCGCTGGATTTGCGCCGCACGATTCACTCCGCCCCCCACGCCCGCCACTGCCATGCCGCTTTATTACACCGCGGTTCACCGTTTCGATTCCGAGTGCGCGGGCGAACGCTGGCGCGACTACATCGCCTGGTCGGGGCTGGAGCAGCTTCGGGAAGTCGTGTCGCTCGATCAGTTGCTGTGCCCCAACTTTTTCGAATCGCTTACGACGGAAGACTGGGAGCACAACGTTCAAGAGGATTACAAAACGGACCTGTTTCACAACCTGGAACACGTGCTGCGCAGAGCCGCGGCCCGACGCTGTTTCCAGGTGCTGGGAGTGATGCAGTCACCGAGCGCGGCCGAACTCGCGGAGGTGCGCGACCCACGGCTCGAGTTCTGCGGTTTCGATCTCGTCGAAGCCGAGGGTGACATCAGCGCGCTGGTGAATTGTGGCGGCTTCGAACGCTCGTTCTCCAACCAGGAGCTCAACCCGCTGGGTCTGATCGGCCAGCACGAGCGGGCACTTGAAGTCCAGGACTGCCTGGCCGCGGAGTATCCCGATGAACCGCACGCGCACTGCGACGTGTGGGCGATTTACCGCTACGCGCTGGGCTCGTAAACGCGGGTGCTACGAGATCAGGATCGGCGTGAAGCACAGCACCGGGATCGCCAGCGAGACGAACCCGAACGCCCAGCGTCCCCAGCCAAGCTTCACGCTGTCGTCGCGCGTCGGCGGATGATCTACTCCCAGCATGATCACGAGTACGAGCATCACAGTCCAGTTGTAGTGCTCACCGACCACGATGAACAGAATCGCGGCGATCAAAAATGCCCGGGCCACCCAAATCGCGCGTCGCCCGAAGAGGCCGTAGATCACGTGGCCGCCGTCGAGCTGGCTGATCGGCATCATGTTCAGCCCCGTGATCAGCATGCCGACCCAGCCGGCCATCAGCAGCGGGTTGTTCTTATTTAGGATTGCGTCGGCGGCGATGTCCGGCCGCAGATAGTGCGTCATCAATTTGAAGATCAGCGGATCGCCCAATACGATCGGCCCTGACTGTTTCATGACGTCCGCCTGCAAAATGCCAAACCAGGTGATCGGCAGCGCCACGAGCAGCCCGGCCCAAGGCCCCGAGATGCCAATGTCGAAAAGCTGCTTGCGATCGGCCCGCGAACCTTCCATGCCGATCACGGCGCCCATCGTGCCCGTGAGCAAAAAGGGGACGGGAATAAAAAACGGCAGGCTTGAGGGAACGCGGTAGCGAAGTGTTTGCAGGAAGTGGCCCATCTCGTGCGTGAGCAGGATGCCGATCACGGCCGCGGCATAGATCAGCCCCTGCTGCCAGCCCGCGGCGATCTGTCGACCGGCCAGGTCGCTGGCGATGTACGTGCCGGGATCCCAATTGAGCGCCCCGGCGATAAACGTCGACACGCAAGTCGCGAGAAACAGGAACACGGGCAGGAACACGCGCCGCTGTCGCCGGCGGGCCGTGAACTCGGCTGCCGAGAGCTCGCGGTGCATGGCCTTGGCCAGGCGCTCGTCAGCCAGCGGCAGGGGAGTCTTCGACTCAAACCATTCCGAAGGTTCGCCGTGCGCGGGCACAGATGCAGGCTCACCCTCGAAGCGCGGCTGCGGTCCCCCATCGAATTCCCCTCGCTGTTCGGTCATAGAAGCCAGCATACCAGCGGCAGGGCCGGTTTTGCAGGGGCAGCGGACCATTGGTGATCAGCCGCTCAACCTTGTGATTCTCGACGCTGTTTGACAATCTCGAAGAAATCTGGCGCTAAGTGCTCTCGGTCCGGTTCGAACCGCGAAAAAAAGTACGGCTTGCCGAGATGCTCAATGACCGCCTTCTTTTGCCGGTGGTAGTCGGGTTTTTTCCAGGTGGTAGGCGATTCCGATAGCCGAATGCTTACCCCCTGGCCGCTCTCCCACACTTCATAAGCAGGCGCGGAAAGCACTCGATCGCGGCCCATGAACTCGCAGTAATCGCTCCCAAAGTGGTTCAACCAATACAGGCCTGGCAAGTGCTGCTGAAACGCGACTCCGATCGCGCGAGTGCACTCCGGCGTGATTTCCATGTTGCTCCAGTCGTACTCGTCGTGCAATTCAGCATGCGCGTAACGAACTGGGAGTCTGGCAGTAAAAGCATCAAACAGCTTGGCCAGAACAAAATCGCATGGGCGCGATTCAACCAACTCAACGTCGACGATCTCGACCGCAATGTAGTTAGTTTCGATGGGAATGGTTCGTTCGCTATGACCGAGAAAGAAAGACACTCCACCGGCGTTGCTCTCCAAACTAGCCGATCCTAGGCCGCGTCGCGTCGCCGGCAACTTCATGAGCGATTCGTGCCAGCGCTCACCACGATGAATCGGCAAGGCATGATACTCTCCGACCTCCAAGCGCATCGATTCCACCCAGGTCGGCAGGACATCAACAATGACCTCCTGAAGGATGTCGAACTGCGAAGGCTCGAAGAGCGGATCGGAGACTAAGAGCCGGCACTTTAGGTGCATCGGTTGCTCCTGATGACTTCTCGATTTTGCCGGCAAAGCGTCCGACCCGCCCACACGTCACTCCCCCGGCACTTTCTCTTTCGCCAGGCGTTTGTAAACGCCGGCGTGCCAGCGGGGGATGTCGTTCTTGTAAAAGCCGCTCACGATGCTCTCGCTCGGGCCGCCCGGTAGATTGGTCCAGGCCTCGTCGGTCGACAGGTCGGTGACGAAGTGGTAGCTCGGTGCGAACGATGCTTCGCGCCGTGCCGCTCGCAACAGATGCCCTTGAAACGGCGTGGCGTAACAGCCGGGCATCGGCATCGACGGCGTATGAAATCCGAACGCGCGCCCCACCACCCGGCTTTCCACAAACCGGTTCGTGAATTGAAAGCTGTTGATCGTCGACCAGGGCGCATCTTGTTCCTTGGCCAGCGCTTCCGCCGCGCGGCGAATCAGGTTCGCCTTGTCGCGCCCTTTCCACCACAGCGAATCCTGCCTCAGCAGCAGCTTGTCGATCGCCGTGAGCACCATCGTCGAGAAGCCCACGCGGCTGCAGAGGTACATCATTCGCCGCCAGCCGATGTTCTGCTCGTGGCCAAACGTTTCGAGCAACACATTGCGATACAAGTGTGAAAACAGCGTCGCCTCGTGGCTGTCCGGCGTATAGCTGCAGTCCCACCGCGCCAGGCGATCTTTGAACGCGCCGTCGGGCATATGCGGCAGAAACACCGCCAGCAGATCGCGGGCTTGCGTGCTCACGACGTCGTACTGCAGCGCCTGCATGTCGGCCACTGTGGCCGGATTCATCGCCGCCAGCCGCTCGTCAATCCGACGCTTGCGATAATCGGGCACCGGCTGCGTGACCAGCATCGGACCGCCCGGCTGGTTGATGTTTTCGTTGGCCGTGGCAACGTAGCCTTCCGGCGGATCGTACACGCGCGGCAGCACGCTGCTGGGCAGCAGGCCGCGCCAGTGGTTTCGCTTGTCCCAGGCTGGAATCGGCAGCATGCCGTGATGACTATGGCTGCGGCGGGGAAACCAGCCGCCGGCCTGCATGCCGATGTGACCCTCGCGATCGGCGAATACCCAGACCAATGTCGGCAGCGGACACTCGCGGGCGACGTCCATCGCAGTAAGCGCGTCGGGCGCTGCCACGAAATCGAGCCAGGTGCTGATTGAGCGGCCCGAGCCTTTCATGTCGCCTACCCAGGCGTTGAGCAGGTAGTAGCCCGGCTCACCCGGTTTAGGTTGCGTTTCGAGGGTGCCGAGTTCGTTGAACAGAATCGGCAGCACCTCGGGCGTGCCGCCTTTATGAACGATCGTTTCCACGCGTACGCGGAAGTCGTGCCAACCATCGTCGCGACGATACTGCCAGACGCCGCTTTCGGACTGCCGGCAATCCTCGACGAAGTGATCGAACGTGTCGCCTTTGAGATACGTGACGCCCCAGGCCACGTCGCGCGTGCGGGCCACGGCAAACAGCGGACATCCCGGTAGCGTGGCGCCGATCACGTACTTATCGTCCCAGTGCAGCTCGGCTTCGTACCAGATGGCCGGCAGGCGGTTGACCTCCAGGTGCGGATCCGAGGCCAGCAGCGCTCCCCCCGTGCCGCTGCGCTTTGGGCCCACGGCCCAGGCGTTGCTGCCTGCCAGACGCGGCAAGTCGGCAATCAGTTCAAGTGCTTCGTCTGAAAGCTGGCTGGCGATCTTCAGTTTCCGCATGAGCTCGAAGTCGCAATCGTCCAGCAGCGGGCTGAATAGCTCGCGCAGCTTCGCATCGGGCACGCCGGCCTGGATCAGGTCGATCAGAATCCGCTCGTTCTGTTGCTGGCCAACAACCAGTCCGCCAAAGCTGAGCAGATGCCCCATCAGCAGCACGCTTTTCTGATTCCACGGCTGGGGCACGAACCCGGTAGCCCACATTGGCAGCGAGCGGCCCGAGTCCTTCATGCCGTCGTTCACCCCCTCGCAGTAGGCGGTGAGCTGATCGAAAGTCTCGTCGTCCAGATCGGCCACCTCCTGGTCGAGGTTCAGGTACAGCCCCACCCGGCGAAAGAATCGGTCCATCTCGACCAGCTCGGGCTTATCGGCGATCAGCTCGGCCGACTGCCCGCTGGCGATCGCTCGCGAAAACAGGAGCTGGGTGGGGCGGTCGATGCCGTGCATGTAGCCCAGACCGTAGAGCGCGGCTCGCCAGGAACCGGCCGAGATGTGCGGCACTCCATTGTCGTCGCGCGCGATGCTGATACGGCGGCGGGCGTTCTTGGTCGGCAGGATTTTCATGAGCAGCGGAAAGCGTCGTGCAAGGCGGGGGTTGGCAGGCTCTACGCGCAAGTTTAGCACGCCGTGCACAAACGGAGCGATGCGAATTCACGGCGTAAACCGCAGCAGTGGGGAAGTTTCGCGCTCATTCTTCTACAGCAGTACGCCCGCCACGCAGGCCGTCATGAAGCATGCCAGCATGCCGCCGGCCATGGCGCGCAGCCCCAGCCGTGCCAGGTCATGCTGGCGCGAAGGAGCCGCTGCGCCGATCCCACTGAGCTGCACGCCAATCGAGCCGAAGTTGGCAAATCCACACAAGGCATAAGTCAGCAGCGTAACGGTTCGTGGGCTGAGCTGCGACTCGGAGCTCTTCAGCAGCTCTCCGAGTTCCTGATAGGCGATAAACTCGTTGCTGATCGTGCGCACCCCCAGCAATTCGCCGGCAACGCGGCAATCCGCCGCTTCGATGCCCATCACCCAGGCCAGCGGAGCGAACGCCCAGCCGAGCACCCCGCGCAGCGTGAGGTCGAGCGCCACGAGCCCCATCGCCCACTGGAACAGGAACTCGCACATCGCGATCAGGGCCAGAAAGGCGATGATGATGGCTCCAATCTGCAGGGCCAACTGCAGCCCCAGCAGGGCCCCGCTGGCGGCCGCGTCGATCAGGTTGATGCTCGGCGATTCAACCGCCGCGGCCGCGGCGCCCAGCGTGGTGGGCTCGTCCACCTCGGGCTGCATGATCTTGGCAATCATCACGGCCGCGGGAGCGGACACCACCGAAGCGGTGATTAGATGCTTCGCATCGATCCCCATCTGGACATAAGCCGCCATCACGCCGCCGGCAATCGTGGCGAAGCCGGCTTGCATGATCGTCATCAACTCCGACTTCGTCATGCCTGCCAGATAAGGCCGCACTACAAGGGGCGCCTCGACCTGGCCGAAGAACACGTTTGCCGCGACGGCCAGACTTTCGGCCCCAGAGAGCCGCATCGTCTTGCGCATCACGAAAGCGGCCGCCTGGACGCAGCGCTGCATGACGCCCAGGTGATAGAGAATGCCCATCAGTGAGGCGAAGAAAATAATCGTCGGCAACGTGCCGAAGGCGAACGATCGCAACAGGCTCAAGTTCGTTTGCCCATCGTCACCCGACAACCCGAAGACGATCGCGCTGCCTGACTCGACAAACGCCAGCATGCCGGTGAATCCCTCGGCCAGCGCCGCAAAGAATCGCTCTCCGATCGTAGTGTGAAACACGAAGGCGGCCAGCGCGAACTGCAGTGCCAGTCCCGTCGCAATGATCCGCCAGGGAACCTGGCGCCGCCGGCTGCTCATAAGCCACGCCAGCAACAGCATCACGAACAAACCGCCAAAGCTGATGAGCCGTTCCATGGCAAGCATTCGATCCCAGGGGGTTTCGCGTTGGCGCCGTCGCGCGTCATGCTAGCAGAATTACCGCAGAATGCAGAGTGCGATTCAGTCGAATCGATATCGACGCCGGGGGGCGTGTATCGCGCAGCGAAAAGCCCCGCTGCAGCGCGCTAGAGGAACGCTCCACCGGGGCCTTCGATCATGCAGCGTAAGCCTACAATCCCGGCGCGAATTCGCCGAATCGGTTCTGGCCGAGCAAGTAGCTGTACACCCGCACGCGATCCAGTTCGCTGGCGAAGACGTCGATCTGCCACTGAAGCTGCTTGGCGTGATCCGCATCTTTCAACGCCAACCCGCGTTGCAACTGCAGGTCGGCGACGACGGCCACTTGCCGGAGCCGTTCGATGTCGCCTTTGGTAACGATGTCCGGCGCCTTCTCGTAGGTAGCCAGAGCCCGCTTCTCGCGATCCATGGCCGAGCGCAACGCCAGCCTCATCCGCTCGACGGTGGCCGTGAACGGATCGCCGCCCGGATTGCCCTGGGCGGCTTTCAGCTCGCGCTCGGCAAGCTCCACCTCTTCGTTGAACTGCTCGACCATGCCGGTGATCAGAGTGCCGCGCACCTTGTTGTTCAGCTCCTGCATGCGCTCGAGGTTCATCTGGGCGAGCTTGAGCTTGGCTTCTGCCACTTGGACGGTGAGCTGACCAAAGTCGTACTTCGGCTTTTCGTCTTGAGCGGCGGAGCCCGTCGTGCGACCCGCCACGATGCCAATTGCCAGGACGGCTGCCACCAGTGACCAATGTCGCACGTTCATCGCAATCACCTCCGAACCGGTTTTTTTCAGGCCTGGCAAGCGGCGCGACTCACTCCACGAAGCGCGCATCGCCGCAGTTCTGGGAAAGTATAACCGCGTTTCGCCGGCTGGCCCATCTGGGTGAGCTGGCCGTCAAGCGATCCCGCCGCCCCACGCAAGCAAAATCGTTACACAACCTAGCGTTTTCGCCGCTTGCGCCGCTCCAGTCATCGCACCCTTCGGCACTCCCAAGACGCCCGGCGCGGTGCAGGTGGTATAGTTACCCTAGTGGGCACAGGTATTCGTACGACGACGGTGCACGGATCGGGAAACCGGATGCGACAGCTCCTCATAGGCATGCTGCTGGTGTGGGCAATCGGCGGCCAGGCGGTCGCCGCTGCCCCACGCGTAAGCCTCGAGATCCTCACCCAGCCGGGCCTTGCGCCCACAGCCGCGCACCAGTGGTACGAAGCCCTCAGCAAGCTTGGCTTCACCAACCTGCAGATTCGCTCTGGCAATCCCGGCGAAGAGATGGACATCGAGACCACGGGCGCCGGTTCGAGCAAGTCGTTCCGCGTCACCGGCATTCTGGGGACTGATAACACGCTTCAGGTGCCCGGCGGAAAGTTCGGCGTGCGCGACTCGGGCCGCATTCAAACCTGGCTTAACAATCTGGGGACCGACGGAGTGGAAGGTGTCACCGCGCCGCGGGCGGCCTTCGGAATGACGCCATCGCAGATCGAACACATTCACGCGGACCTGCGGCGGCCGGTGAGCATCTCGACCGTCGGCATGACCGCGGATCAAGCCGTAAGCGCGATTGCGAAATCACTGCGCGGCCCGGTGCGCCTGGGCCCGGGCGCAGGCGGAGAACTAGCGCGAGTAACGCTCGAAGACGAGCTTCGTGGAATCACCAGCGGCACCGCGCTCGCGGCAATCGCCCGGCCGGCAGGGTTGGTCTTTGCACCCGCGCGGCAAGCGAATGGCAAGATCGAATATCGAATTGGCCCGCCGGTGAAGGGAGAGCAAACCTGGTCGATAGGATTCACACCTCAGCAGCGAGCCGTGCAGGTATTGCCGGCAATGTTCGATGTGCTAAACGTCGAGATCAGCGAGATCCCGGTCTCCGAAGCGCTCACGGCAATTCAAGAGCGGCTGAATGTGCCGTTCGTGTACGATCGCAATGCAATGGCCTTGCACGGGGCCGATCCAGCGAGCGCTCCGGCTGAGGTTCCCGGCAAGCGGCTGTCCTACAGCCAGGTACTCGGCAAGGTCCTCTCGCAAGCCGGCATGCGCTACGAACTCCGCGTCGACGAGGCCGATCGGCCTTTCCTTTGGATCACGACGATCAAGCCGGCGTTGTAACGGACGTAGCGTTTCTTGGGGGCCACTGTCTGGCTTGTCCAGCAGTGCTCCTCCGGCCCTTGCCTTGCAGCCTGCATCGCGGTTTCGAATTGCACTTGCAACGACACGACGTTAGAGACGAGACAACCGTTGGGTTAAGGGTGGACTCGATCTTGGGCCGGCGCGGGTGAGCATTTGGCCGTTGTTCGAGGCATCATCAGTCGGTTAGGACGCAGCAAGGCAAGAATCGAAGAAAACACTGCTGGGCAAGCCAGCCAGTGGCACCCAGAACGCCTCACGGTCACTCGTCGTAGTGCACCGCCAGCCACACGCTGGGTGTTTCTTGCGTCGTCCAGGCCACGCGATGCCGGCAGCGGGCCGGAATCACAAGGTAGTCACCCGGCTTTAGTTCGCGCGGATCCGGCTCGCCTTCGAACAACACATGCGCTTCGCCCGCAAGCAGAACGACGAACTCGGTCTGCGGCTGGTCGTACCAGAAGTCATCAGCCGAGGCGTGCCCCTTGGAAACGATCCGCTCGATGCGGACGTTTTGACCTTCGGCGAGCACTTCGAGTGCTTCGCTCGTCAAATCGATCGGCAGTTTCGCTAGCAGATTGCCGGCACCGACAGGATCGTGTGCTTCACTCATCATGCTTCCTTGCTTGCGTGTTGCGCTACGCCGTCATCCGTTCCCACAGCAGCCGGTAGTATTTCATCACGCGGATCGGATCGGTCGTGGTGTTGCCTTCTTCGAGCAGCGTCCAGCCATCGAAATTCGCGCCCTTGAGCAGGCCGAACAGATCCACCCAGGGATAGCTGGAAATCAGCTCGTGAATGTGGATCGTGCTGATCCGGTCCTGCACACTCTTGAAATTCGGGGTGAGACCCGGCTTGGCCAGATCGGCCTCATTACAGTTCCAGCACAGCCGCGAGCCAGGATGCTGCGACACATCCATGATCTTGCGAATGATGGGGATTTCGGACGTGACTCGACCGTGAATCTCCAGGCGAATTTCAACGCCGTAGCCTTCACCGTAGGATGCCACCTCGTCGAGCGCGCGGCCAATCTGCTCGATCGTCTGCTGCTGCGGTACGCCGGCCGGCATTCCGTTCGGACGCACTTTCACGCCGCTCCCGCCGCAGTCGTGGCAGAGCTTGATGAACGCCTTGGTCTCATCGATATTCTTCTTCAGCTCGGCCGGATCGGGCGAATGGTACTCGCACGCCGTGCCAAGCCCGACGAGCGTGACGCCGCTGTCGCCGAACCGCTTGGCCACTTCTTGCCGCTGGTTGTCATCGAGCGACGGCTCGACGCCATGCTTGTGCGTCGTGCGCAGTTCGACGCCGGCAAAGCCCGTCTCCTGGCAATTCTTGATGAGCGTGGGCAAATCCCAATCCGCGCCCCACTGGTAGGTGACAAGTCCGAGTTGCATGGCGTCCTCTTTCAAATGTCATAGTCTGCTGATCGTAACAGCCCCCGGCTTTGCCGGCGGGGTTCCCGACTAACAAGCATCTCGCATCATACGCAATTTCGAACGAATCGTAATGAATGCCACCGCATTCAAAGGCACTGCACACAATCCAATGGAGATTAGATTCAGCGCGGTGCTCCAATGGACTAAGTCGGCGGTGTAAATCCAAGTGACCAGCCCAATAATTCCTACCAGAACCATCAACCCGCGCGTCGAAAATCGACGCCCGTCCGTTTTAAGCACCTTCGCAAACGAAACCGCAAAGGCGATGCTCAATGCAAGGCAAAGCAAGGCGTTGACACCAAATCTTATGGGAGAGAGCTTAACAAACAACTTTGGCGAAAGTCGGATGAAATTATCCGACAATCGTGGTGGATAAAACACTACATCACTCGGAAGCGGTTGCCCATCAAGCAACTCGCGGGCGGTGGTCATTACCCGAACTCGATACGCTGCAATAGCGTATTGCTGGGTTCGAGAAGAGTCGGATTCACGAACGAGAAACACCAGCGGCCAGCCGTGATCTATTTGACAATCCACGCCGCCAGCGCCCGGGATGGCGTGACTCGTTCCAGCCAAGTTCACAACTAGTGTTCCCGCCAAGGCCAAAGTGAACAAAAGAATGACCACAGAACGACTCAAGGAAGTCCTCGGAGCTGCTTTGATCATTAGAGTTGGCTCCGCCGACGAACTCTCAGAGACCCCAGGCCTCTCCAGAATACGCACCGCTGAAACGGCTTACAACAATTCATCCAGCTCGCCGACCAGTCCCTCGAAATAATCGAGCGCCGTATCCACGGCCGTGGGCTGTTCCATGTCGACGCCGGCGCCGCGCAACAAATCGAGCGGGTACTTCGAGCAGCCACCCTTGAGAAAACCGAGATAGTCATTCAGTTCGGTTTTACCACCGTTCGTCACACGCTCCACCAGCGCAATCGAGGCCGAAAGCCCCGTCGCGTACTTGTAGACATAGAATGCCCGATAGAAGTGCGGGATCCGCAAGCATTCGAGCGACAGTTCGTCGTCGAGCGTGAAGTCCGGGCCAAAGTACTGCTCGAGCAGCTTGCGATACTCGCTCTTGATCCGGTCGACCGTGAGCGGTTCGCCGGCCTCGGCCAGGGCGTGCGTAATCCCCTCGAACTCGGCGAACATCGTTTGCCGCAGGATCGTGCCGCGGATCGAATCGATTTCGCGATTGATCAGGAACGCTCGTTCCTTGTCGCTCTTGGCATTTTCCATCATGTGCCGGGCCAGCAGTTGTTCGTTGAAGGTGCTGGCCACCTCGGCGACGAAGATCGTGTAGTTGTAGTACTGAAACGGTTGATGCTTGGCCGAGTAGTAGCTGTGCATCGAGTGCCCCGCCTCGTGCGCGAGCGTGAACACGTGATCCAGCACGTCCGGCGAGTAGTTCATGAGAATGTACGGATCGCCGTCGAATGAGCCGCAACTGAACGCGCCGCTCTGCTTCCCCTGGTTCGGATAGCGATCGCTCCAGCGGCCGTTCAGCCCGCGCTCCAGCACCCCGCAGTATTCGCTGCCCAGCGGTTCGATCGCCTTGATCACCAGCTTCACGGCCTGCTGCCAGGTGTGCTTGCTCTTGAGTTCGCTGAGAATCGGCACATAGGTGTCGTAGTGATGGATGTCGCGCAGCTCCATCTTCCGCCGCCGCAGATCGTAGTACCGATACAGCGCCGGCAGATGCTTATGGACCGACCCAATCAGGTTCGTCACCACCGAGGTAGGTACTTTGTCGTGAAACAGCGAGGCCTCGGGGGCGCTCGGATAGTTTCGCGCGCGGGCATAATAGACATCGCGCTGCACCGAGCCCGAGAGCGCCGCGGCCAACGTGTTCTCGTGCGACTTGAACTGCGTGTAATACTCGTGAAAAGCCTTCTTGCGGACCTTGCGATCGGGAGATTGCAGGAACGAGCTTAACGTGGAGTTGCTCAGCTCGACCAGTTCGCCGCGCTCGTTCTTGACCGTGCCCCATTTCATGTCCGCATCGGTCAACTGGCGAAAAATCTGGTTCGCCGCGTCCGACATCTCGGCCTGCATCGCCAGCAGCTTCTCTTCGTTCTTGCTAAGCGTGTGGGCCTTGTAGCGCAGGAGTTGCTCAAGCAGCAGCTTGAATTCGGCCAGCGACTTCGAGGCCAGGAACTTCTCCATCGTGGCTGCGGGAATGTCCATGATCTCCGGCCGGATGTAGCTGGCGGCCTGCCCCGCTCGGCTGGCGACATTGCGATAGCGCCCCTGCATCCGCTGGTAGGTGCTGTTGGCCATATCCTCGGTCGTTTTGAGGAAGGCGTAAGTCCCCAGCTTTTCGCCCGCACGTTCGAACTCGGTATCGAACTTCAGGCACGCAGCCAGCGTCTTGGCGTCGTCGCCCAGCTTGCCGCGATAGTCCTCATAGCGCTCGATCTGCTTTTCCCACTTCTTGAAAGCCGTTTCCCAAGCCGTGTCCGATGCGAACAGGCTCTCGAGATCCCAGGTGTCTTCGATCTTGACCTTGGCGCGGGGCGGGAGCGATTTGACTTTAGCGATCATGGTGCTCGCGTGAATGCTTGATGAAAAGCGCGGCCGAAGGACGCGCGAAATCTGGCTATGGAATCAGCCAAAGTATATGTCAGCCGGCGTGCCGACCAAATGAAGAATCGGTTACCACGCGAAAATCGCCGTGCCCCAGCTCAAACCGGCGCCGTACCCGCTCATAAGCACCTTGTCGCTCGGCTTGATCCGGCCGGCCTGATAGGCCTCGTCGAGCGCCAGCGGCACGCTGCCGCCCGAGGTGTTGCCATAACGATCGACGTTGATGATGATCTTCTCGCGGTCGATGCCCAGGTAGTCGGCCGAAGCCTCGATGATCCGCAGGTTGGCCTGGTGCGGTACGAACAAGTCGATGTCCTCGAGCTTGAGCTGAGCCTGCTCCAGCACGTCGATGATGCTTTCGCTCAGCACGCGCGTGGCCCATTTGTAGACGGCCTTGCCGTCCATGTAGAGCGAGTGGTCCAGCCGGTCGATCCCCGCGTGCGAAGCCGGCTCGCGCGAGCCGCCCATCTTGATGTAAAGCTGCTCGGCCCCGGCACCCTCGGCCCCCAGGCAATAGGCCAGCAGCCCTTGCTGCTGAGTCCCTTTCTCCAGGATCACGGCCCCGCCGCCATCGCCGAAGAGCAAGTAGGTCTTCGGCACTTCCTTGTGGATCACGCGCGAGCAGCAGTCGGCCCCCATCACCAGCGCTCGCTGGCTTGCACCCGTGGCGATATATTGCGCCGCCGTGCTCAGGGCATACATGAAGCCCGCACAAGCCGAGGCGATTTCGATCGCGCCGCAGCGCATGCCCAGCCGGTCCTGCAACACCGCCGCGGTCGAGGCAATGTGCCAGTCTGGCGAGACGGTGCCCACCACCAGCAGATCGATGTCCGCTGGCGAAACGCCTGAGCGCTCAAAACACTGCTGGGCCGAGTGGTAGCACATGTCGCTGGTGGCGATCTCGGGCGGCGCGTGCCGGCGTTCGCGAATGCCTGTGCGGCGAAAAACGTATTCGGGATCGAGACCAAGCGGGACGAGGTCCTCGTTCGTCACGACGTTGGGCGGGGCGTAGCTCCCGGTCGCCGTAATCTGCATCCCCATCAGGGTATGCCGCAGCAGGGTGCCCCGGTTCGGTGTTTGAGCCATGCACGGAATCTTACCGAACGTCCGCACGATTGAATACGCCAACGCGAGAGCAGGGGCCGCAGGGTGGCCTGCGCGCGATCAGCGCGGCTCTTCGCCCAGCTCGAGCCACCGGCGCTGGGCATACGACTCGATCACGGCGTCGGCCACGCGCTGGGCCCGCAGACCGTCGTAAAAGTCGGGCACAGCGCCGCGACCCTCGACAATCGCCGAGACGAATTCCCACACCAGGTCGTAGCGGAACACCGTGGCCGGCTTGCCTTCGGCCGGATTCCGCGGGCTGTCCGCGGGCTTAAGAAACTCCGGCGGCACCGTGACCGGGGCGAGATCCTGACCGGTCTTGCCCACCAGGATCGTGTTCGGCTCGTGAAGCTGGTAAACGGCCGAACCCTCGGAGCCATTGATCTCGGCCCACTCGTGGCCGAATCCGTCGCGGCCGTAGCCCTTTGCTAGCGTCGTGCCTTCCCAGACGCCGGTTGCTCCACAGGCGAACTCGCCGATGATGCTCGACCAGTCGTCCACGTTCGACGGCTCGCAGGGTTGGCCATCGACCGTTTGCGTCCGCGGTGCGAAGCGAGCCAGCGCGCCCGTGACCCGCGCGATCGGCCCCAGCAAGTCCTGCGAGAAGTCGATTCGGTGGATCGTCATGTCGAACAGGTCGCCAGCGCCAGCCAGGTGCTGGTACTGCCGCCAGCCCCAACTGGTCTCGGGCCAGTCGAGGAACCGCTGGCTGCGAAAGTGCCGTGGCTCGCCGAGCGCGCCGCTGGCCACCAGGTGCTTGAGATACCGCATCGACGGAGCGAAGCGATACGTGAAGGCCGTCATATGGACGACCTGCGCATCGCGAGTTGCTTCGTACATCGAACGCACCTCGCCGGCGTTCAACCCCAGCGGCTTTTCGCACATGATGTGCTTGCCGTGCCGGGCGGCCGATTCGGCGATCGCCCGATGGGTGAAGTTCGGCGTGGCGATGATCACGGCATCGACGTCGGGGCTCGCGCAGATCACCTCGGGATCAGTGCTCACCAGATTCACATCCCACTCGGTCTTGCGCTTGGCGAGCAGATCGGCGTTCGCGTCGCAGGCGGCCGTAAGCGTGGCCCGGGGATCGAGCCGGATGGCGGGCACGTGGTGATAGTCGCTGACGGCGCCGGAGCCGATGATGCCGATCCGGATCGGGTGGGAAGTCTTGCTGGGCATGGCTTGCTGCGTGGGGTGATGCTGGCGTGAGCCCATCAAGGTAACGACTGAAGGGATGTGCTTGGTAGCCCCCGGCTCTGCCGGCGGGGTTCTTTCTTTTGTCGACGCTGCCGGCGTCCGACCAACCCGGCCACCGCCAAGATCCTGCGGTTGCACGGCGGACTCGACCTGTCAAAATGGTCTCCAATCGTAATGGATTCGCATCTGCAAGGAGCAAAACCGGCATGGGACGTCCCGTCACGCTATTTACCGGCCAGTGGGCCGATCTGCCGCTCGAGGATGTGGCTCGCAAGGCGGCCGAGTGGGGCTACGACGGCCTGGAGCTGGCCTGCTGGGGCGACCACTTCGAGGTCGACAAGGCCCTCAGCGAAAAGGGCTACTGCGCCGCCCGCCGCGACCTGCTGGAACGCTACGACTTGCAGGTCCACGCGATCAGCGCGCACCTGGTCGGACAGGCCGTGCTCGACCCGATCGACGCGCGGCATAAGGCGATCCTGCCGCCGCACGTGTGGGGCGATGGCAAACTGGCCGGCGTCAACCAGCGTGCGGCCGAGGAACTGATGAATACCGCCCGGGCCGCCCAGCAACTTGGCGTGGGCGTAGTGAACGGGTTCACCGGATCGAGCATCTGGCATCTCTTGTATTCGTTTCCGCCGGTGACCGAGGAGATGATCGCCTCGGGCTACGAACTCTTTGCCGAGCGGTTCAACCCGATTCTCGACGTGTTCGGCGAGTGCGGCGTGCAGTTCGCGCTCGAAGTGCATCCCACGGAAATCGCATTCGACATTCTCACGGCCGAGCGCACGCTCTCCGCGATCGAGCGGCGCGAGGAGTTCGGCTTCAACTTCGATCCCAGCCATCTGCACTGGCAGGGGGTCGACTCCGTGGAGTTCCTCCGCTCGTTCCGCGACCGCGTCTATCACGTGCACATGAAGGACGCCGCCGTGCGATTAAATGGCCGCAACGGCATTCTCGGCAGCCACTTGCCGTTTGGCGATTCGCGGCGCGGCTGGGACTTCCGCTCGCCGGGACGCGGCAACGTCGAGTTCGAAGAGATCATCCGCGCGCTGAACGAGATTCAATACGCCGGCCCGCTCTCGGTCGAATGGGAAGATCCCGGGATGGATCGCGAAGCCGGCGCCCGCGAGGCCGTGCAGTTTGTGAAGAATCTGGACTTTAAACCCGCAAGCGCCGCTTTCGACGCGGCGTTTTCGGAGGCGTGAGGGCGGGCGTCAGCGTGTCCGGTCAAGTTCGTCGTTGGAGAGCCGCCGGGTGTGCCGGGTAATGAAGCGATCGTTTAGCCCCCGGCTTTGCCGGGGGGCTCTTGGCCTGGCTCATACGATCCGTCCGGCGCCGAGAGCGATCGTCCAAGGTTTAGCGACCGAACCCGGCCAATGGCGGAATTCTCGGAGACCGGCGGCCAGTAGACCCAGTATTCGTGGACACGCTCGGAATCGCGCGCGATGTGTAGGGTCGTGTCTCCGAAGCGGATCTCGAACATGTCAAGCGGATGCGAATGGTGGGCGGCAATCATTCGCAGCTTGCCGAGTTCTTCGAGCGCTACGGCCGAGTCGGCGGCCTCCCGTCCGTCGACATAGACAGGAACGGAATCGCCTTGGGCCTCGACAATTCGATTCCGCACGATCGAACGGGAGATCGCATTAGCAACAATAGTGCCAGCCACAAACAAGAAGCCGGTCGCGATCAGCCAGAAGCCGAAGACAACCCACCAGTACTTGAGAGGTCGTTTCGCGGATGGCCGGAAATCGGGAACCAGGCGGATAACGCCGAGGACCAAGGCCGATGACGCAATCCAAGCGGCGATGCCGATCCAGTCGTAGACGGCCATTTCACGATGCCGCGCTTCGAACAACGCGTTTGATCTACAACACCGCTTCGTAACACGTCCGGCCGCTGTTGCAGCCACGGCGGTCGACCAGGGTGTCGTCGGGTCCCAGGATGTGCTGGGTGTGATTGCACCAGCAGTGACCGCTCCCCATCGTTTCCTGTTCGATGCCTGGCTCCATCTGGCCGGCGACGTAGATGGCTTTCGAACGCAAGTGCCGGCAGACGATTTGAACCGGACCTTCTTCTTCGTCGAACGATCGGCTGTACGGCATGGTTTGGTCCTTTGATCTTTAATCGTTTCAATTAGCGAACCGGTTGGCCACCAATCGGAACGAGCCGTTCGGCAAGTCATGTGCAAGGTGAAACCCAGGGGAGCACTGCTGGACAAGCCCACTAGTGTCCGGTTGAAGTTGTTGGGTTTAGTTCAAAGTAGGTCACAGGCCGGGTGTTACGTCGAATAATGAGCGCGCACGACTTGAATTTGGTCCGCCACAATGAAGCTTTTTGCTG
>Ga0172362_10001895_pt1 | contig 18067 bp, 11 predicted proteins | sample LakKivs1_kivu2a2_FD_114534 | JGI IMG/M metagenome (GOLD analysis project Ga0172362, IMG submission 114534) | Sediment microbial communities from Lake Kivu, Rwanda - Sediment s1_kivu2a2 | ecosystem: Environmental > Aquatic > Freshwater > Lake > Sediment | place: Rwanda: Western Province, Lake...
AGCTTTCTTTCATCTCAAGCTGTTTTGCAAACAGAGCAGCTCTCTGTTTTCCATCTGTCAGAGGACTTTTTACCTGGCTGAAGAGTATTGAATAAGGCAGAATTAACAGACTTACTGCCAGTGTTTTTGAAAAGAATCTATTCATAATATTTTTCATATGTTTATTTTTTATCAGTGTAAATCCGCGTTATCTGCGGGAAAAATAATCTCCCGCTGATTTCGCAGATGAACGCTGATATATTTACATTTTCTATGTTGTGTGTTTCTTAAGATTTTGATATTTTAATCAAAGATAGTCTCAAATATCTTACATTTCTTTGCATCGAAGCATATTTTTACCTGTTTTAGTTATTAATACATTAACTTTGGTAATTAACGGCACAATGGCTCAATAATACATCAACTCCGTGTTCCTCCGTGAATAACTCCGTGTTCCTCCGTGTTAAAAAAAATTAATAACTCATGAAATGAAAGTAAGAATTTTCCTTGCGCTGATACTTATTCAGCTTTATTCCTGCTCTGATGCTCAGGATTACAGGTACCTTAAAGAACCGGTCTCCGGGATTACCGCCGCTAACGGGATTGAAAAGCCGGTAATTGTAAAAGTAATTTATGACAATTACATTAAGGTTGACGGATTGCAATCCGACTGGGGATATTCAATAATGGTTGAGGGTCTGGATAAAACCATCCTTTTTGACACCGGCACAAAACCGGAGATTTTTGAATCTAATTTCAAAAAGATGGGGCTGGATGCAAACAAGGTTGATATCCTAGTTTTATCCCACGAGCATGGAGACCATACAGGAGGGATACCCGCATTTGTAAAAATGAAAACCGGCATCCCGGTTCTTATTCCTTATTCATTTTCCCCTCAATTCAAAAAACAGATGACAGGTTATGGTCTCGAGCCGCTTCTGGTGAGAGAGCCCGCAAAGATCTGTGACAATTTTTTTACTTCAGGTGAATTTAATTTTCAGATTGCTGAACACACGCTTGTACTTAATACCAGTAAAGGACTTGTTGTGATGACCGGCTGTTCACATCCGGGAATAGTTGATATGCTGAAGCAGATAAAGACTGATTTTAATAAGAATATTTACATGGTATTCGGCGGTTTTCATTTACTGCAGAAAAGTGAGAAGGAGATGGGATCAATAATTTCGGAGATGAAAGCCCTTGGAGTGGTCAAATGCGGGGCTACTCACTGTACAGGGGAGACGCAGATCAAAATGATAAGGGAAGCCTTCGGTGAAAATTATTTTGAGCTGGGCGTTGGCAATATAATTGTAATTAATTGACAAGAAATCATTTCAGATTATACTTCAACGACCCATACAGATTCCGGGTTCAGTCCGAATTTGTAACAAAAATTTAACAGCAGATAACCAGTCAGAACGATCAGGAGTATTTACTTTTGCACATGCCATTAAACATGGAATATTCTATGTTGTTGTAGATGAGCAACTAAGAGAGCAAAGATCCCTTGTAAACATTATCTGGCGGGAATGACATATCTGATTATTGTTGTAAGTATTGTTCTGATCTTCGATTTTATAAATGGATTCCATGATTCCGCCAATTCCATAGCCACGGTTGTATCAACAAAAGTCCTCTCACCTTTTGCAGCAGTTGTTCTTGCAGCAACCTTTAATTTTGTTGCTTTCCTGGCATTTCCTCTGAGAGTTGCAACAACCATTGGGAAAGGTGTGATTGATCCTGATATCGTGACATTGAATTTAATAGTCTCAGCAGTTATGGCAGCCATTTTCTGGAACCTTATAACATGGTGGCTGGGTCTTCCTTCAAGCTCCTCTCATACACTAGTTGGCGGGTTGGTGGGATCTGCAGTGGCAAGTAACGGATTCGGTTCTGTGATTTATGGTGGGTTGATTAAAATTGGTGTTTTCATTGTTATTGCACCGCTTCTCGGTATGATTATGTCATATATTATCTCAGTTATTGTATTGCATCTGGTCAAAAACAGAACACCTTTCGGAGTGGACCATTGGTTCCGAAGGCTGCAGCTGATCTCCGCTTCAGCTTTCAGTCTTGGCCATGGGGGAAATGACGCACAGAAATCAATGGGAATCATATGGGTGGCTATGATAGCAACCGGTCATATGACAAAGGACTCTGAGATCGGCCTCTGGATTGTATTATCGTGCCATGCTGCTATAGCTCTTGGCACACTGTTCGGAGGCTGGAGAATCGTGAAGACTATGGGGCAGAGGATAACAAAGCTCAAGCCCTTTGAGGGTTTCTGTGCTGAAACAGCCGGAGCACTAACTCTGTTCGGAGCCACTCATTTCGGAATTCCGGTAAGCACAACACATACCATTACCGGTTCAATAATGGGAGTTGGTGCCACTAAAAGGATTTCAGCAGTGAAATGGGGTGTGACAACAAAGATATTCTGGGCGTGGATTCTTACCATACCGGTCTCCGCAGTATTTGGTGCAGCGATTTTTTTGTTTTTAAGATTATTTCTTTAAAGTAATATAAGAATCAGTCTTATGTATCATATTGTCAGTGTTTAGGAAGTGAAAACAGAAACTCTGTTCCTCCACCTGTTTTATTCCTGACAATGATATCACCTTTATGAAGCAAGACAGCATTCTTGACTATTGCCAGCCCCAGTCCCGTGCCTCCGCTTTTTCTCGATCTGCCTGCATCAACACGGTAAAATCGTTCAAAAACCCGACCGAGATGTTCCTCCGGAATACCTATACCGTTATCAGAAAATGAGAAATGGTAGAACTTCTTGTCCTCGTTGTATACCAATATCCTGACGGTCGTGTTTTCTCCGGAATAATTAATTGCATTTTCAACAAGATTCTGGAAAATTGAGAGGATCAGGGATGAATTGCCTCTCACGGTTACTTTTTCATCAACCTCAATTTCAAACTTCATCCCCTTTGCTTCAATAGCTGATTTGAAATTATCCCTGGCCTCTTTTATAGTTTTCCTGATCTTCACTTTTTCCGGGGGGAAAAAGGAGAGTCCGGCTTCTTCAATTTTATTGAGAACAGATATATCATTTATCAGGCCCGTAAGGCGGTCTGTCTGGTTTAGTGCCTTATCTAAAAAGTACTTCTGTTTTTTAGGCTCAATTGCTGTGTCACTAAGCAATGTTTCAATATATCCTTTTATCGACGATACGGGTGTTTTTAGCTCATGCGCAATATTTGATGTCATTTGCTGCTTGACAAGTTTGTTTTTGGCAATCTTTGTCACATCACTCAGGATAACCTCGAAGCTTTTGTCGTTGAATATGATACACTGTATCCTGAAAAATCTTCCGTCCTTGATTACCTGGTATTCGAGCATAGGCAATTCTGTGCCGCCGAATTTAACTCCTCTGTTTTTTTCAATGAAATCGGTAATTTCCGCAAATTCCTGTATTTCGAAGAAGTTTGAAGAAAAAATTTTAAGATCTCCCGATATCATGTTCATAAACTGGATAAAATGATCATTGTTAAAACTTATGTTCCGGTCCGGGGAAAAGAATGCCACTCCTTCATTAAGAGCATTAAGATGATCAACAAGTTTTTCTTTTTCAACAGACAGATCATTCTTAGCCGAGAGAAGATTATTATATATCTCCAGTATTTCGGCGCCTATAATCCCAAGTTCATTTTTCGGAAAATCTGAGATAAAAGGTTTGCCGTTTTTCAGACTGACAGTGAAATCCTTCAGTCGTGTAACTGATTCCCCGAAGCGGTTGGTGACAACAAGAAGAACAGCCCCGATTATTATGAAACAGAATAAGATAACAAGAAGGAGCCTGAAATTCGCTTTCAGGAAATTTACAAGGTTAACATCATAGAGAAGGGCTGCACGTATGAAATACTTTGTGTAGAATTTTGAGTAATAATAATAGTTCTGACCTGTCGTACCTGAATGTCTTACTGCTGTTCCGAATTCTTCGTTTATTGATTGAATTATTTCCGGACGCGCCTTATGGTTTTCCATGTTTTCGTAATCATGTACTGAACTGTCGTAAAGAACATGTCCTGAAGTATCAATAATTGAGATCCGGAGATTCGGATGAGGCAGCAGGAGATTGAGCGAATCAATCAGGCGGTAATTTCCCGATCTGTCTAATGAATTGACATTTATATAGTTGTCGACGATCTTTGTAATATTGTATAATTCATCATTCAAGGTTGAGATCCTGTACTCTTTCTCCCTTTTATACAGATAAGTAATGATAATAATTGCAACAACTATGAATATTGTAGAATAGAAAAAAAGTAGGTTATTTCTGAATTTATTAGTGGAAAACATCAGCTTATCTTTATGAATCAGAATTCAAAATAATAGCCGTAACCTGATTTGTTCCTGAGATTCTGTCCATAGGTTCCGAGCTTGGTTCTTAAACGGGTTATATTTACATCAACCGTTCTGTCTGTGACAATAACCTTTTTGCCCCAGACCATTGAAAGAATATCTTCCCGTGAAAATACTTTAGCCTGGTTTTCAATGAGAAGCTTAAATATCTCATACTCTTTTCTGGTAAGCTCGATTTTCTCATCATTTACCAGAACTCTCTTCTTTACCGTATCAAGTTCGAATGGCCCGAATCTGACAATCGCATGGCTTCTGATCTTCTCTTTCTGAGATCTTTTCAGAACTGCTTTTACCCTGGCAGTCAGCTCATTAATTGAGAATGGTTTCGCAATATAATCATCAGCGCCCACGCTGAATCCGGTAAGTATATCATTCTCGGTATCCTTTGCAGTCAGAAAAATGACCGGCACGTTGATTTCCATTTCATTCCTCAGTATGTCGGCAAACCTGAATCCTGATACTGGCCCCATCATTACATCAAGCAGGATAAGATCGAACGAAGCCAGCTGCCTTTTTAATGCCTCTTCCGCTGAATGAGCAACCTCGGTTATGTAACCGGCATTCCCTAAATTATACTGAAGAATTTCACAAAGATCTTCTTCATCATCAACAATCAGGATCCTTTTGTTTTTTAAATCCATAGCTGTCAGAAAAAATGATTTTCTATAAGGGTCTGAATTCTGTACAGGATGCAAAGTTATATGCAATAAACTGAATACAGTGTTACAATTTTATTACAAATATCGGGATGTAACACAATTGTAACCAAAGCTTAAACAGTTTGTAACCGCTTCTTATTCTGCTCTGACAGATCTTTGTTGCGGAAATATAAGGAAAATCATCATAAATAAAACTATGAACAAGATTAATACAAAAACCGCACTGCTTTTCATATTTTTCTCTGTTTCACTGCAGATGAAAGGACAAACCGGTTCAATCGAAGGGATTGTCACAGACAGATCAAATTCTGAATTGCTGGCAGGAACTACCATCCGGATAGAAGGAACAACAACGGGAACCGCTTCTGATATCAATGGTCATTTTGTCCTTAGGAACCTTAACCCCGGGGTATATAACCTTAGAATATCCTACGTTTCTTATGCAACAAAGGTTGTTGAAGGCATAAGGGTAGAGGCAGGCAGGCCAACAAACTTGTCAGTCCAGATGGAGAGCGATCTTGTAGCCCTCAGAGATATAACTGTGACAGCTGTCAGAAGAACCAATACCGAGATTGCCATGATAACTGATATCAAAACAAATCCTTTTGTGTCAACAGGGATCTCGGGCCAGCAAATCTCCAAAACACTCGACAAAGATGCTTCCGAAGTTGTAAAAAGAATTCCCGGGATAACCATAATAGATAACAGGTTCCTGATAGTCAGGGGACTTTCTCAGAGATATAATAATGTATGGCTTAACAATGCAGCCACGCCAAGTTCCGAAGCAGATGTGAAAGCCTTCTCATTTGACATTATACCCAGTTCGCTTATCGACAATATTATGATTTTAAAATCACCTGCGGCAGAAGTGCCGGCGGATTTCTCAGGAGGATTTGTTAAGATCTCAACAAAAAATATGCCCGACAAAAACAGTTACTTTATTTCGTACGGAACAGGCTATACTGAAAACACAACTTTTTCGGATTTTCTTAAAGAAAAAGGAAGCAAGACCGACTGGCTCGGCTATGACAATGGCTTACGGGCATTGCCGGAGTCAATGCCGACTCACCTGAATGAATATGAATCTGCTACAAATCCTGCGATCCGGGACAGAATAACCACGCTTGGCAGGGAACTCGGGAACAGATGGACAACGGTATCATCGATCGCGATACCCGATCAGAAATTTCTTGCAGGTTTTAATCGAAGAATGGAGTTTGGCCAAAGTACCCTTGGAAATACTTTGGCAGTAACATACAGCTATTCAAACAGTTCAGATGAGTTAACCAACATAGATTATTCAATATACAATTTTCTGAATGATGCGCCTTCCTATCTGAATCAGTTCCATGATATCCAGTATTCAAACTCCGCCAGGATTGCCATAATGAACAATACATCCTTCTATTTCGGAAAAAGATCAAAACTGGAATTCAGAAACCTCCTGAACCAATCGGGAACATCGCGCTTTACAGCCAGGACCGGACGGGAATGGTACAATAACGGAAGATATATTCATTCTGATGAAATCCGTTACATGAGCAGGCAGGTTTATACCGGGCAGCTGGCCGGCGAGCATGCCATAAAGAATGATGATACAAAAATTGAATGGATACTGGGATATGCAACCAGTAACAGGAAAGAACCTGACACAAGGCGCTACAGATATATACGCGACCAGGCCGATACTACCAGATATATGCTTTTATTCTCAGACCAGGCAGACCTTTCCTCACAGTCAAGAATGTGGATAGACTTAAGGGAGAACACCATGTCAGGATCGGTCAGCTTCATAAAAAAACTGAATATCGGGGGACTTGTACCGGAGATCAGGTCGGGGCTCTACTTTGAGGATAAACAAAGAAGCTTCCAGGCCAGGAATTTCGGATATGCAAAAGGGAGTTCTGCATCAACTTTCGGCCAGGTATCCCGGCCGATAGGAGAAATTTTCATTCCGGAGAATATAAACCTGACAGACGGTATCAAACTTATGGAAGTCACAGCATTGTCAGATTCATATACGGCTTCCAATACCCAGATGGCAGGCTTTCTGTCTGCAAGGATTCCTGCAGGACAAAGAATAAATATATATACCGGTTTAAGACTGGAACGTAACAGGCAGACACTTTCAAGCTATAAACAGGGATCTACAACAAAGGTTGAGGTTGACAGGGACACTGTTAACCTTTTTCCTTCATTCAACATGACATTCAATTTCACGGAAAAAAGCCTCCTCCGGGTAGCTTATGGCATGACTGTCAACAGGCCTGAATTCAGGGAAATAGCTCCATTCTATTATGTTGATTTTGAGTTAAATGCAGGTATCTATGGCGCTCCTCACATTAAGCAGGCCTATATTCACAGCTTCGACCTCAGATATGAATTATATCCTCAGTCAGGCGAAACGTTCAATATCGGTATATTCTATAAGAAATTCCTGAACCCGATCGAACAGATCATCCTTGGTAATAATCCGACACAGTATTCATTTGAAAATGTCAGGTCGGCATACAGCGCAGGAGTCGAAGCAGAGCTCCGGAAATCGCTGGGCTTCATAAACCGGCTTAAGGATTTCACACTTGTTTTGAACAGCTCACTGATAGACAGTAAGGTGCAGTTTGAAGAAAGCTCACTGTCATGCAATCGCCCGCTCGAAGGTCAGTCACCCTTTATAGTAAATGCAGGGATCTTCTATCAGAATGATAAGAACCTGATGATAAGCCTTCTGTATAATGTGATAGGTAAAAGAATAGTTGCAGTCGGAAGACCATCACCAAACCAGTGGGAAGATATTCCTGACATCTATGAAATGCCGAGAAATGTAATCGATCTTACATTCAGCAGGATGATAGGGAATAAGATTGAAATTAAAGGAGGTATAAAGGATCTGTTAAACCAGGTGGTTGAATACAGGCAAACAATAAATACCAGTGTCGACATGGATATTTATTCAAACGGTACAATTACCGGAGTAAAGCAGTTCACCCGGGAACAGGTAACCAAATCGTTCTACCCGGGCAGGTATTTCAGTATGGGTATATCCTTAAAGATTTAGGATATAAACGGTTATAAACCAGAAATAATGAGAAACAACCTATGACCGGGAAGCAAATAATCAGAAAACAGATAAAGTAAGATAAATAAATGTTGATTAAAAAATCAGAATGTATGAAAACAAAATTGAGATTATTGACGGCTTTTGCTCTTTCCGGTTTATTGGGAGTGTTGACTTTGTCATGCGAGAAGGATGTTCCCCTTACAGCTATTGAACTGGACCAGGTGACAGCTGATGTTATGGTGGGCGCAACATTGAATTTGAATGTTATTTTCACTCCTCTTGATGCTACCAATACCAACCTTACATGGGAAACCGACAATGCAGATGTTGCAACTGTTGCAGATGGTGTAATAACAGGCGTTTCCCTGGGCACAGCAAATATTAAGGCAGTTTCACAGGAAAATAATGCACTTGAAGCAGTCTGTGCCGTTACCGTAATTCCGTCAAACGGGCAGCAGATTACAGTGACGGGTGATATCACAACCGATACAAAATGGTATGCAAATGCACGTTATTTCCTTTCGGGATTTGTCTATGTGAAGAATAATGCAACACTTACGATCGAAGCAGGTACAATTATCAAAGGCGTATCAGGAACAAAAGGAACCCTTATAATTGAGAGAGGATCAAAAATCTTGGCTCAGGGAACTTCGACCAAGCCGATCATCTTTACTTCGGATAAACCAAAGGGGCAGCGCGGCTATGGTGACTGGGGAGGCCTTGTGATATGCGGACAAGCTCCGACCAACAAACATGACGTCGGTACAGGTGTGGGTATTGCAGAGGGAGGCATAGGTTCAAACTACGGCGGAACAAATCCTGCCGACAATTCAGGAGTGCTTCAGTATGTCAGGATTGAATTCCCTGGTATTCCTCTTACTGCTACAGCAAACAGTGAGATTAACGGTCTGACACTCTATTCTGTCGGTTCCGGTACAACAATGGATCATATCCAGGTTTCATACTCGGGTGATGATTCTTTTGAATGGTTCGGAGGAACCGTAAATGCGAAATATCTTGTGGCATTAAGGGGATGGGATGACGACTGGGACACTGATAACGGTTTTTCAGGTAAAGTCCAGTTCTTTGTAAGCCTTCGTGATCCGGCTTCTGCCGACCAGTCGCAATCGAATGGTTTTGAATCCGATAACGATGCAGACGGTTCAACGCTTACCCCGGTAACTGCACCGGTATTCTGCAACGGGAGTGTTTTTGGTCCGCTTGCTGCATCCGGCACAACTGCAAACTCTCTTTACAGGCATGCAATCCAGCTTCGCAGGGGAACACGCCTTTCAATTTACAACTCGGTTTTTGCAGGATGGCCTTACGGTCTTTATATCGATGGTCAGAAAGGAGATTCTCCGGCACAGGCAGCAGCAAATGTTCTACAGATAGAAAACACTGTTTTAGCCGGAATGACAAATAATTATGTAACAACATATATGGCAGGTGTTGAAGCATGGTTTACATCTGCTTCAAGGAACAATGATGTGAAAGCCACGAATGATCTGATTCAGGTTACCGGTCCTTTTAACCTTACTGCTCCGAACTTCCTTCCTGCATCGGGATCTCCCCTGTTAAGCGGTGCATCATTCACAAACCCCCGGCTTGCTGATTCGTTTTTCACCACTGTGACTTACAGGGGAGCGTTCGGAACAACCAACTGGACATCAGGATGGTGTAATTTTGATCCGCAGAATACAGATTATTAATATATTGCAGCAACCCTGCATCTGATGGTTTTCCAGATATAATCCAATTCTCTTCAGGCAGGGTTGTGTTTTTTCTCTGTGCTTCTCTGTGTCTTCTCTGTGTCTCTCTGTGAAAGTTTTAAAAATTTTTTGTTACACTGAGTTCCACAGAGTTTTTTTATCTTGCAGTCTCAAGTGCAGCAAAATGAAACGATTCCTTTCAGGTGCAGGATTGCTTTGTACAACAACAATTCTTTTTTCCCAGTCGATAGTACAGCCCAATTACGGACTGAAAAGTCACGAAACGCTGGAAATCAATAAGATAGAGATGACCGGGGAATCAACTTTGATATATCTTACTGTTGAGAACAGGATAAAGAGCGGGTATTTTTGCGCGGATAAAAACATTTTCATCGTCTATCCGGATGGAAAGAAAAGCAAATTGATCTCATCGTCAGGTATCCCGGTTTGCCCGGAAAAATACTTTTTCAGGTCGGCAGGGGAGAAGCTTTATTTTACTCTTACATTTCCTGCGTTGAAGTCAGGTACTGGTTGGATTGACCTGGTTGAAGAATGTTCGGAAAACTGCTTTTATTTTTATGGAGTCACTCTTGATACTGGACTGAATAAGTTACTTGACGATATTTTCAGCAGGGCCTCAAAGGGAAAACCTTCTGATAATGTTGTTCTTTTTAAGACTGTGATCGACAGTATAGGCAGTCTGGATCGCGGAATTGAGGGACTGCTTTATATCAATATCGTAAATGCAGCCCTGGAGGATGCTGATAATGTCAATGCTTCCGTCTGGTACAGGAGACTAGCCTCATCGAATGCTCCGAGGGCAGGCATGTATATCAAATTTTTGAACGATAAGGGTATAAAGTTCTGATTCATATTTAAACATAAAAGGCTGACCCGGATGGGATCAGCCTTTTGCCATAATATGAAATTTCTCCTAGAAGCTGAATTCCACTCCAACTCCCATAACAAACGTGCTTTTTGAGTAGCTTTCTTTCGGCAGCATATTTACAGTTCCCAGGAAATGATTTACGGTTTTCTCGTCCTCGAGGTACATGGTGTAACTGCCTCCCAGGTTAATTCTTAGTGTATTCAGGGTGAATGCTCCTCCGAAACCAAATGTATGTGTTCCATTTGCGAAGGTAAGATCACTCTGGTATAAACTGTTGACCCCTTTATTTGCAAAAGCATAACCTGCGCTTACCAGCCAGTTATCGGAAACTTTATACTCAATTCCTCCATGCAGGGACATACCGTTATTGTCGATAATTTCACTGTTGTCAATATGAGCGGTAGGTGTCGAGGAATTCAGGTCATCGTCAATCTTGTGTCCATAATCTGCAGATTTGTCAAAATAGTAGTTTCCCCCTGCAGCAAGTTTGATTTTTGATAAATTGAATTCAGCGCCAACAGAAAGCATTGCAGGCATATCATTTCTGAATACCTCTCCGTTTGGGAACTGTGTAATAGGAGTACCTGTAGCGGTATAACCTATCAGAAGATCTTTTTTAGTTTCATTTGTCAGCTCAAGCTTGGTAGCCATTTCGTATTTAATGGCAATATTAAGATTTTCTATTGGTGACAAGTTAACACTAAAAACCGGGCAGATTCCAGAACCAGTCTGAGTTACATCAGCTTCCTGGTCAGCAAGTAAAGTAGATGTGGCTGTATACTTTGCAGCAGCGCCTTTGAATACTGCATCTGCCGTTGCTATTGTTACCGTTGTCGGTGATCCGAATGAAGTTAATCCGGCTTCGAGCTGTGCTCTCTGACCGGCTGTAATGATACCCATTCCTTCTGCCTGGGCAAGAGTAAGACTTCCTGCACCACCTGTGACCAGAGCGGTCGTGCTGGTAGCAGCAGTAGTTGCACCTGCAGCTATTCCGGTCATGATCGTAGTTGCATCGGTCCATCCTGAGGCAATCTTGACCTGAACATCCCTTAAATAACCTTCGTAGGTGTTCTTGGCAGTAACATACCTTACACCGGCAGCTATCGACAGCATATCATTTATTTTATATGATAATCCGCCCTGGAGTCCGAAAAAGATTGAACTTCCCTTGAAATATACATCAAGTGCGTAATCAGTTGCACTGTAAGGGGCAGCAGCCAGAGCCGGGACAAGGTCAGCCTGTGACATTTCAAATGAGGGCAGACCATCCTCATAAGTAGCCCCGCCGCCTCCGCCGATCGGATTAAATCCCAGGGAGATCGCGAGCTTATTCAGCTTATAAGCTGCATAAACAGAAGGGAATAAAGGCGCTTTCACGGTACCCTTATAAACACCATTATTCAGATAAATGTAATCGCTGGTAATTTCTCTTGTCTGGAAAATAGTCTGGTTTGAGAGGGAAAAATGGAATCCGTTCTCCAGCTTCATTAATCCTGCCGGATTATAGTAAACTGCATCAATTTCGGTTGATGCATTCCTTGAAGGAAGGCGAACCCATGACGCGCTCTGGTTCGTATTTGTAACCAGCCCGCCCGCGAGGAGAGATCCGGTAATCAGTGTTCCGGCAAAAAACATCAGAATTTTTCTCATAGGATAGATTTTAAGTTTAAATATGAGTCGTTCTGCATCCTGGATGCAGAATTCCCCTGTACCTTTATTTTTATTAAACAGGTAAAAAACGAATCAAAATTATATAATAATTTGAATTATGCAACAAGTCTAAAATAGTTAATTGATTTTTAGTTACTTGAAAGGTAATTTTAATATCATTCGAAATTTTATCAGTTTTTAGAAAAGCAGGTCTTTTGGAAAGGCGTCAGGCATCAGGCGTCGGGCATCAGGTTGTTAATAATCCTTCCAACAATGTGACTTTTATTTATTATTTTGCCTTTGGAATTATTTATGTCTTTATTCACTAAAATCGTTGCATTATGGGAAATTTTAAGGAATTAAAAGTATGGCAACTCTCTAAAGATCTTGCTGTAAGTATATACAGGCTCACAAACAACATAAATCAGTTTAAGGATTTTGGGCTTAAAGATCAGATGAGGAGATCTTCCGTTTCTGTACCATCAAATATTGCTGAGGGAGATCATCTTGATACTGATAAACAGAGTGTCCGGCATTTTTATATTGCCAGAGGATCAATTGCAGAAATAAGAACACAGCTTGCAATAGCCACAGAGGTTGGTTATATTTCTCAGAAACAATATGATGAATTAGAGCAAGAGTATGAAAGAATAAGCGCAATGCTGACTGCTTTAATAAAGCACAGAGCTAAATAAAGGTTTCAGGTTCCAGGCTTCAGGCATCAGGTAAATCCAAAAAATTATACGCTGCCTGACGCCCGTCGCCCGTCGCCTGTCGCCTGTTGCCTGACGCCCGTCGCCTGACGCCCGTCGCCTGACGCCTGTTGCCTGACGCCTGACGCCTGACGCCTGTTGCCTGACGCCTGACGCCTGACGCCTGACGCCTTCCGCCTGACGCCCGTCGCCTGTCGCCTGATGCCTGTCGCCTGATGCCTGTCGCCTGTCTTCTATCTTCCGTTCAGAAGAACAAACTCCTCCATCAACCCGTAATCAAGCAACTGATAATCCTTCCCAGCCGGATATGATTTAACATTCCGCCAGTGACCTGGCGAAACCATGCCGGGAGCAGGATTATTGAAATGCGGTCCCATCAGATTCTTGAGACTTCCAATAACCCTGACATCTATCTTGTTTACCCCGGGCTTTATTAAACCTGTCACATCGCACTCGTACGGAGGAAATGCAATTACTCCTGCAGGCTGACCGCTGACAAAAACTTCAGCGATTGTCCCTTTCCAGTTATTCAGTTTAACCCTGTAGATGCCTTCCGGTTTATCAACAGTGAAATCCCTCCTGTATGTCACACCCCATGAGTAGAAAGGCATACCCTGCTCTTTCCAGCTTCCCACTGTTAATTTATTAACAGGAGCCTCAATGACCCATCCCTTTTCAGAAGATTTGACCGCGAAATCCCCGGTAATATATATTGGTTCAATCTCGGCATGGATCTTCATCGGCGATACTTTGATAGAAAGTACATTGTCCCCTCTCTTAACAAGAGTCCCGATATTGAAGACAGCAAATTCCCTGTCGAGCCACCATTTGCCCTCCTCAGGTTTTATTACGGCTCCGTTCAGGGAAACTTCCCATAAATATGGCCTTTCAACTACTGCCTTCAGAGAGGAATAATCAAACCTGTCTTTAATATTAATATGGTAATGGGCTGTGAATCCGGTGTTTACGCCAAATGTGTCACGGTCGACAATATTTGTTTTAAACTGAACTGCAGCATTCCATGGATTGCCTGTCCTGAATCCGGAATATTTGAAAACTTTATCGGTGGCTGTATAATTATGCAGGTCTTTTGTCAGTTCACCGCCTAAGAGAAGATCACAGAATTCAATGGCAATTGCATTTTCTTTATCTCTCAGGATCACTGTTCCTGCAGATGAGGGTATTTCACTGAGATTTTCAGGGACTGCCGTTACATTGAAGTTTCCTTGTTTTATGAACGGAATGTAGAGCAGCAGGCTCCCAGCCGGCGGAAGGCTGAATGTCAGTCTGATAATTTTTTCTTCCTGGCTGAAAGGATAACCGTTCATTTCCCCGGTAATAGTATTCAGTTCTATTGCATCAGCGCCTCTTGTTTTAAGTGAACCTGAAAGTTCTTTGGTCAGGCTTGAGTTGGCAAGGAAAATAGCCTGACCGTCGGCAAGCATCCTGCGATGGTGGTAAAGATCACCACCGCTAAGGTCTGAAAAAGTGATATCAGCACTGGTGAAATATCTGGAAATTACTGAATTGTTAAGCTCTGTTTCAAAATGGATCTTTGAGCTGTTTATCTCCAGGAGTTTATCGAGCCTTTCATCCTGTGCGCCGTTTATAAGAGAAGGCCTGGAGAAGCAAACCAGCCTGCCTCCGCCTGCAACAAACCTGCTGATGAGCCTGAATGTAGTCTCATCGAGGTTTTCAGTCAGGGGCGGCAATACCACTGTTGAATAACTTCCCTGACCAACAATGAATTTCCCGGCCTTTACAACCCCCATATCTTTGATAATATTTTCTGATCCCAGGTCGTACTCCACCTGGTTTTTCTCAAGCCTCGTTACAAAATTCTGGAAAGCCTGACCTATAACCGCGTACTGAGGATTCCGGGTGACATAAGAATCATATAGCCATGCCGAGGTTGTCGGTTCAATTACAAGGATATCATTGATCTGCCTTCCTGCCGACAGAGCCATTGACAGTCTTGCATAATGATCGTTGATATATTTGTAGTCATTCCACCATGGTTCGTGATACGTGAAAGTGAGAGGATAATCATACTTCCTCGAGCCTGCCAGGGTTATATGCGACAGGTGCTGATTCATCAGGTTCACGCCCAGGGCATATTCCCAGTCGCCCAGACGCTTCATATCGGTGAAGGTCAGTTCCCATGCTCCGCCTCCGTAGGTCTCGCTCAGTTTCCTCTGTCTTCCGGTCTGGTTGGCTGCACTGGCAAGCTCCTTGATGGACCTTACATTTCCAAACTGGGCTCTTACAGAAGAGTCGTTAAACTGGTTGAAAAGCATATCTACACCCGGAACCTGGAACCATGCGTACATTGCCATGTTATCGCCTCCCGGCCGCATATTGGGCCATTCGTGCTCCCAGTAATGACCGGTGAATTTCAATCCCTTTTCCTCGCAATAATTATAATATGGTTTGGCCCATCTGTCTATGAACATCTGCAGGAGTGTCTGGGTGTAATTATACCTTACCTTTTTCCAGTCGCCAACCTCTTTGTATAATGAAGGAAGCTGAGTGCGCAGGTCATAACCCCATTTTTCCCTGAAAACATTGAAGAGATCCGGTGTCCAGCGGATGCTTCCGGAAATATTTATCTCAGGTTCATCGGTGAAAACGCCGGGGACACTTCTGCCGAATTCTTCGCCGGTGCTTTTCTCATAGCCTGTCATGGTTACTTCAAGAAACTTTTGTGTTACACCCGGATATAACAGGTCGGTATAGCAGAATCCTCCATACCAGTCGCCTCTCCTGCTGTTTTTATAGTAGGTTTTTGAGAAGAGCAGGTACTTGCCTGTTTTCCCTTTCTCACTTTCTATCGATGATGTAACATCAGTATATGCACCATTCTCTTCCTTCAGGCAGAGGTAATACTTATCAGCGGTATCGGGAAGGATTTCGAATTCTTTCATAGCCAGTCCCTGACCCTGGTTAAATGATTCCGGCATCTGATCCGGTACATGTCCGCCGGCAAAGCCGCTAGGGTATGAATTTTCATCATAGATCCAGATTTTCATTCCCATTTCCTTTCCCTTTTCGACTGTATATTTGAAGAGGTCGAACCATTCGTCTGAAAGGTATTCTGTTATCAGTCCCGGGCGCGGGTGAACGAATACCTGAAGGCTCCCTGCGTTTTTGAAATCAGTAAGATAGTTATCGATTTCCTGCTTCGTGATTTTATAGTTCCATACAAAGAAAGGGCTTGTTGTATATTCTGCAGATGGAGTTTTGAACTCTGCCGACAAACCGGAAAAATCATTGATTTTGACTTCATTCACAGCAGACTTTTTGCAGGAGGCAACAGAGATCGTTATGATTGCAATAATCAAAACGGCTGATTTGATATTGATTGATTTCATAGGACAGGAAATTAAATTGGTATTATGTGAATTTACTAAAAAATCACTTAACCACAAAGAGGACAAAGGCTATCACTAAGGACACGAAGGATTTAACAGTCAGCATACCTGGACAACATCGAGATTGAGCAGTTCACCTAACTTTTTGATTTTAGAAGCGATATGCCCGACACCTGCAGCGCAGTGATGCGCCGGACCATAGCAGTTCCAGGTATTTACAAAATCCCTTACTCCCGGGGAGAATTTGTAACGGCTGTTGGTGTTACCGATCTCAAGGATAGGTCCGGGCAGAGATTCACCCTCGGCAACAAGCAGCATAAGCTTCCCGTCAGGTTTCTGGACAACCGACAAGAGTGTAATTTCCCCCTGTTTCACCGACATCTCAAGTGAGAGGCCTTTTCCAACCTTGCCATGATAAACCTCGAGAGGCTTCACCTTGGTTTTCCCTTCTGCTATTGCCAGGTGCCCTGGTCCGTCGTGTCCCATCAGTATCACTTCATCCTTAAAGTCGAGGGCATAGAATTCAGTGAATGAGCCTCCTGCACCGAAGCAATCCATGATCTTCATTGCCTGTACATTCTTTATCTCGTATTCCCCTGCGACAGGTATTCCCTGTGATGTGAGCAGGGAATTTGCCATGATTATGGAGCTTATGGCATCTTCATTCTCTTTAACGCCTGTCCCGCTGTAGAAATATGCCAGTGAACCAAGATCATGTTTCATGACCATTTTTTCAAGAGCCACAGATGTCCGTGCCGCCTGCCTGAGATCTTCATCAGAACAGCCCTTGTCGATATCAAACTGCTTATAAAACAGTTTGATGCGTTCATCAGTTTCTTTTGATGTGACTTTCTTTCTAAGTGATGCAAGTTCATCAACCTCGAGCATCTCTATATGTCCCCCGAAGCCGGCAAGCTGAAGCGTGAGATCTGTATAAACGTCGAGCATGCCTCCGTAATAATGACCCATGCATCCGAGCCTGTTATGTGCCATTATATTTGCCGTTCGGGCAGCTTCAATCCATTCGTTTATTTCTTTCCAGACCAGCTCATCACCGTGCAGGACGCCTGTCACCTGGTGGAATTTTATTCCTGCCCTCAGGAATACATTTGCAATTTCCGGAACCGGGCATGCAGAGACATTCGCAAGCCACTCTCCTGTCATTTTTGTCCTGTCGTTCAGCTTATTGAACGCCCTGTAATCAATGGCTTTTTCCGGGGAGAGATTAAGGATTATGACAGGCACTTTAGCCCTCCTGACAACTGGCAGCACTGTAGAGGAGAGGGCGTATGTTGTTACATAAAGGAAAATTATATCGACATCAGCCCGGCGGAACCTGTGGCCTGCTTCCACGGCTGATACAGGATTATCGATCAGCCCGAGATCAATAACTTCTGCACCAAATGTTCCTAGCTTTCTTCTGACTTCACCGAGATATCCCTCAAGTCTCTTTTTAAGGCCTTCAAACTGCGGCCAGTAAGCATTTAGGCCAATGCCGAAGAGACCGATCTTAAGGTTGAATTTGTTCTTCATTATGAGATTGAATATAATTTGTGCTCAGAAATTTCCCGAAAATCTCACACTGTAATTCCTCTGCGGCTGGATATCTCCCGGGCGGCCCATGTATTCTGTGTTTGTTAAATTCTTAACTGTTAAGGAGAT
>Ga0172362_10001898_pt1 | contig 18057 bp, 10 predicted proteins | sample LakKivs1_kivu2a2_FD_114534 | JGI IMG/M metagenome (GOLD analysis project Ga0172362, IMG submission 114534) | Sediment microbial communities from Lake Kivu, Rwanda - Sediment s1_kivu2a2 | ecosystem: Environmental > Aquatic > Freshwater > Lake > Sediment | place: Rwanda: Western Province, Lake...
GCTGCTCCTTCCCTTTCCCTTTAACTTTACTTAAAAAACCATGTCATGCCGAACGTAGTGAGGCATCTCATCAGTTTAGTAGAATTTCTCCTATACATTACACTCGCTGCAAAAAAATTTCAATCTTTTTATGGAATCCGGGAATTTCCTGCATCCTATGTAAAAAGTTTAACCAAAATTCTATTAGTCATGAAAAACAGTTTTAAAATCTTCGTTATACTGATCATTGCATCAATGGTGATGGCTTTTACCGCTTCGAGGACAATAACAGGAAAGGTAACTGATGAAAGCGGAAAACCAATCGCTGGTGTTAACGTGTCAGTTAAAGGTGCACCCACAGGTACAATCACTGATTTTAAAGGTAATTATCAGATTACCGTTGGAGATCAGGACAAGTACCTGGTATTCTCTTTTAACGGTTATATTACCGTGGAACAGAAAATAAATGAGAAGAGTGTGATCAATGTTATTATGAAGCCATCCATAATGGCTCTGGAGGAAGTCCTCTCTGTCGGTTATGGTTCAAGATCAGACAGAGCAGCCAAATCAATTCCAGCAGCGGTTGCCGGTATCAGTTATGAATCAGGAGGGCATTTTCAGCGCTATAACCCGGATTTTAACACCGAAGGGTATGCATCAGTCAATGAAAACGGATTTAAGAATGTGCGAAATAATCCTTTATCGACTTTTTCCATTGATGTGGATAATGCCTCTTATTCCAATATCAGGAGATATATCAACGGCGGTTCCCTGCCTCCGGCTGATGCTGTCAGGATCGAAGAGATGATCAATTATTTCAAATATGATTATCCCGAGCCGCGGGGAGAACATCCGTTTTCTGTTTATTCTGAACTTGCCATCTGTCCGTGGAATACGAAACATTATTTATTCCATGTGGGTCTGCGCGGGAAAAGCATCGATAAATCATCGCTTCCTCCTTCAAACCTTGTATTCCTGATCGATGTGTCGGGTTCAATGAGCTCGTTCAATAAACTTCCGCTTCTTAAATCAGCATTCGGCCTTCTTGTAAATGAACTGCGACAGGAAGACAAAGTGGCCATAGTAGTGTACGCAGGTGCTGCAGGACTGGTCATGGAATCAACTCCAGGTAATAGGAAGGAGGTGATAATGAGTGCAATAGATAACCTTGAAGCAGGCGGGTCAACTGCAGGAGGAGCCGGCCTCAGGCTTGCATACAGCGTTGCTGAAAAGAATTTTGTGAAAGGCGGCAATAACAGGATAATCCTTGCAACTGACGGTGATTTCAATGTCGGGGAATCAAGCAATGGCGGAATGGAAAGACTGGTAGAGGAGAAGCGTGAACTCGGAGTTTTTATGACAGTGCTGGGTTTTGGCATGGGGAACGTCAAGGATGACAAGATGGAAATCATTGCAGATAAGGGAAACGGCAACTATTCATATATCGATAATCTCCAGGAAGCCCGCAGGGTACTTGTCCGCGAATTCGGGGGAACCCTCTTCACGATAGCCAAGGATGTCAAATTCCAGCTTGAGTTCAATCCTGCAAAAGTGGAATCATACAGGCTGATTGGTTATGAAAACCGTCTTCTGAATGATGAGGACTTCAATGATGATACAAAAGATGCAGGTGAAATGGGGGCCGGACATATGGTAACAGCTCTTTATGAGATAATCCCTGCCGGAAGTGGTGAAAAAGCTCCTTCGGTCGATCCTCTCAAATACCAGACACCAGGCAATTCAAGGGAGATAAGCGGGAATTATTCTGATGAATTGCTTACCATAAAGGTTCGTTACAAGCAGCCTGACGGCAAGACCAGCATGCTGCTAGAAAAGCCTGTAAGGGCATCTGCCGGTAATATTGAAAATGCTTCGGACAACCTCAGGTATGCTGCAGCTGTCGCGGAATTCGGAATGATACTGAGGGAATCAGAATTTAAAGGCAGCGCCACACTGGAGAGTTCCATAAACCTTGCAAACCGGGCAAGGGGAGAAGATGAAGAAGGGTATCGCGCAGAACTTATAAGGATTATGAATATTGTGAAGGATATGAGGCTGATGAGCGACAGGTAAAAAAATTTCAGGTATTATCAAGTGCCGCAAAGGAATCTGTTAATTTCTTTTGCGGCTTTTCTTCCCGAGGCGATAGCATTAACGACAAGGCTTGCACCGTTCACGGAATCACCGGCCGCAAATACTTTTGGAATATTTGTAGCCATTGAATCTGTTACACTGATATTTTTCCTGCTATCGAGTTCTGTTCCCACTTGTGTCAACAGACCTTCCAGAACCGGATGCCCGAAGCCTAGTGCAAGCAGAACAAGATCAGTCTCAATCACCCTTCTGGTCCCGGGTACCGGTTTCATTGTCTTCCTGCCATCAATGTTTTCCCACGTCACATCCTCCACTTCAGCGCCTCTGAGTATTTTTCCGTCACCGACAAACCTGAGTGTCGAAATACTCCAGAGCCTTTCGCATCCTTCTTCATGAGATGTGGATGTTTTTAAGGTTTTGCTGAAATATGGCCATGGATTATCAATATCTCTTTTTTCCGGCGGTTTCGGCAGTATCTCAATCTGGGTGACACTTAAAGCTTTCTGACGAATTGAAGTACCGACACAATCAGATCCGGTATCGCCTCCTCCTATAACCAGAACCCTTTTTCCTTCAGCGCTCACAGGTGTTTCTGAAGCTGCTGTCTCGCCTGAATTTATCCTGTTTTGTGCAGTGAGGAATTCCATTGCAAAATGAATACCCTTAAGATCGCTGCCTTCAACATTCAGAGTGCGGGGGTGGCCAGCACCTATAGCTATACAGACAGCATCAAAATCATCGATCAGAGCCCTGCCCGGGATATCTCTGCCGATAGTCACTCCGGTATGAACTGAAAGACCTTCCCTGATCATCAGATCCAGTCGCCTGTCTATAGTTGCCTTGCTCAGCTTGAAATCAGGGATACCGTACCTGAGAAGTCCTCCTGCTTTTTTATCTTTTTCAAACAAAATGACATTATGACCTGCCTTGTTAAGAAGGTCTGCAGCAGCCATGCCTGCAGGTCCGCTTCCGACTACAGCAACTTTCTTTCCGGAACGATTCTTCGGAGGCGCAGGTTTTATGTATCCTTCAGCAAAGGCTTTCTCGGTGATGGCAACCTCATTTTCGCGGATTGTTACAGGCTCCTGTCCGATATTGAGAACGCAGGCATGCTCGCATAACGCAGGGCAGATCCTCCCGGTAAACTCAGGAAAGTTATTTGTTGCACTTAACCTTTCATATGCTTGCCTCCAGTCACCCTTGTACAGAAGATCATTCCATTCCGGAATAAGATTATCGACAGGGCAGGCCCAGTGGCAGAAAGGTATTCCGCAATCCATGCATCTTGCTGCCTGAAGCATCCTGTCTTCGCTGTTCAGGACCTGTTCCACTTCGCTGAAATCGCATATTCTTTCATGGATGGGTCTGTTGCCGGCATCCTTTCTTTTTATTTTTATAAAACCTGTAATATCACCCATAATAAGCTAATTATCATCTTAATAGCAGATTTTCTATTGTCCCTGGCTGAACTCCACATCCATTTCAACATCTGCTTTCTTTCTTTTAAGCTCCTCTAGCTTCTGTTCCTGCAGGACCATTTTATAATCATACGGAGTTACCTTGATGAACTGCAGAATATACTTTTCAATATCATTCAGGATCATCTCAGCTTTTTTGCTCCCCGTATACCTCTTATGACGGGAAATAAGATCTTTAAGTTCAGCAATGTCATTCAGGTCTTCGACAAGCGAAAGTTCAACCATCCCCATATTGCAGTAATAATCGAAGTTGCCTGCTTCGTTGAATACATAGGCTATGCCACCGCTCATGCCTGCTGCAAAATTGCTGCCTGTCTTTCCCAGGACAACTACCCTGCCGCCAGTCATGTATTCACAGCAATGATTTCCGACACCCTCAACTACGGCTGTGGCGCCGCTGTTTCTTACCCCGAATCTCTCACCTGCAATGCCTGAGATATAAATTTCACCGCTGGTGGCGCCATAGAGAACCGTATTCCCGATAATAATATTCTTATCGGATTCAAACAGTGAACCTTCCTGTGGTACAACTATTATCCTGCCTCCTGAAAGTCCCTTGCCAAGATAGTCGTTTGAATCTCCTTCGAGATATAGTTCGATGCCCGGTGAGAGAAAAGCTCCGAAACTCTGTCCGGCCGAACCGGTAAATCTGCATTTTATTGTCCCGTCAGGCAATCCTGCCGATCCATACAGAGAAGCTATTTTACCCGACAGCATTGCCCCGGTGGTCCTGTCTGTGTTCCTGATCGGTCTGGAGATCATAACAGGTTGTTTTTCGCTGATAGCTTTTTCTGCTTCTGTTATCAACTCATGATCGAGCACCAGGCCTATTTTATCATCTTGTTTCTCAATACAATGCATCGCATGATCCTTGGATTCTGCCGGGATAGAAAGAAGTCCGGAGAGATCGAGATCCCGGGTTTTCCAATGGCCGATATCTGGATTGCGTTCAAGCAGGTCGGATCGCCCGATAATTTCATCAAAACTTCTGAAACCAAGTTCAGCAAGATATCCGCGTATATCCTCTGCAAGGAACCGGAAATAGTTGACCAGATAGTCTGATCTTCCCTGGAATCTTCTCCTGAGTTCCGGATTTTGAGTAGCCACACCTACAGGGCATGTGTTAAGATGGCATTTACGCATCATAACACAGCCTAAGACTATAAGTGAGGCAGTTGAGAATCCAAATTCTTCAGCGCCGAGAAGGGCTGTCATTATAACATCCCTGCCGGTTTTAAGCTGACCGTCAGCCTGTAACATTACCTTACGGCGGAGGTTATTCATCACGAGTGTCTGCTGAGTTTCTGCAAGACCTAATTCGAGCGGCAATCCGGCATGTTTGATTGATGATGCCGGACTTGCCCCGGTGCCACCTTCATAACCGCTGATTGTTATCAGGTCTGCTCCGGCTTTAGTAACACCTGCTGCAATGGTCCCGACTCCGGATTCAGAAACCAGCTTCACGCTTATTCTTGCGGCGGGATTTACATTCTTAAGATCAAAAATAAGCTGGGAGAGATCTTCAATTGAATATATATCGTGGTGAGGCGGAGGAGATATCAGTGTTATTCCCGGTATCGAGTACCTGGTTTTTGCTATAATCTTGTCGACCTTATGTCCCGGTAGCTGCCCACCTTCTCCGGGTTTAGCGCCCTGGGCTATCTTGATCTGGATCTCATCGGCATTAACGAGGTATTCGGTTGTTACACCGAAACGTCCGCTAGCAACCTGCTTTATAGCACTTCGGGTGCTTTTCCCGTCCTCACGCGGCTTGAATCTCTCAGGATCTTCACCTCCTTCTCCTGTATTGCTTCGTCCGCCTATAAGGTTCATGGTTATTGCGAGCGCTTCGTGAGCCTCACGGCTTATCGACCCGTACGACATTGCACCCGTCACAAAGCGTTTCATGATTTGCTCCGCTGGTTCAACCTCATCGATTGATATCGGGCTCTTTTTCAATCTCAGTAATCCGCGGATAAAACCCGGACGTTCAGTATCATTGTTGACAAGTGTGCAGAACTCCCTGAATTTATCATGATCTCCTGTCCTTGTACTCCATTGAAGCAGTGCTATTGATTCTGGATTCCATGCATGATGCTCACCGTTTTTCCTGTAGGAATAAACACCTTCAGTCAGAAGATCAGGTTGTTGTTCATCGTTAAATGCCTTCCTGTGAGGTATTAGCAACTCTTCGGCTATCTCGGCCATACCTATACCGCCTATCCTGGTGATCGTTCCTGCAAAATATCTGTCGATAACGTCCTTGTGTATCCCTAGCGCTTCAAATATCTGTGATGACCGGTAGCTCCTGAGGGTGCTTATTCCCATTTTTGACATTATCTTGAGAATGCCTTTGTTGATGGAATTGATATAATTGGACTCAGCTTTCTGGTAATCAAGCTGGATGGCTTTATCCCTGACCAGCTTGTCAATTATCGCGAAGCTCATGTACGGATTTATTATGCTCGCTCCATAACCGAAAAGCAGAGCAAAATGCATTACTTCACGAGGTTCTGCACTTTCCACCACAATATCGATCTGCATTCGCTTGCGTTTATTAATCAGGTGATGGTGAACAGCTGATACTGCAAGCAGTGATGGTACCGGAGCAAGATCTTTCTGTATTCCCCGGTCTGAAAGGATGATGTAGTTTTTCCCATCATCAACGGCCTTTTCGGCATCAATGCAGAGCTTATCGACTGCCTTCTGCAATCCATCTCCGCCGCCGGCCGGATCGAACAGCATTTTCAGGTTTGCTGCTGAGAATCCTTTATACCGCAGGTTCTTTACTACCTGGAAATATGTATTTGAAATAACCGGATTCCTGAACCGGACCATTTTCACATGATCGGGAGATGTTTCAAGAAGATTTTGCTGTAATGATCCGAGGTATCCCGACAGAGTCATTACCAGTTCTTCCCTTATGGGATCAATCGGAGGATTGGTTACCTGTGCAAAATTCTGCTTGAAATAGTTGAAAAGCCTGTATGGTTTTCCCGAAAGAACAGCCAGCGGAACATCATTGCCCATTGAACCTATCGGTTCCTTACCCGTTGCCGCCATCTCCTTGATTATCTTTTCAGTATCTTCCATCGAGTAATTGAAGGAAGTTGCATATTTGTCATAATCGGAACCTATCTCAGGAGGTACGATATGACCGGTTTCTATCTCTTCAAGATTTACCATGTTTTGTTTTATCCAGTCTCCGTACGGATATTCTTTTGCCAGGGATTCTTTCAGTTCATCATCATAATATATCTTCCCTTCATGTGTATCGACAAGAAGCATTTTTCCCGGCTTCAGACGTCCTTTTTCCCTTATCTCAGCAGGATCGAAAGTCTGCACGCCTGCTTCCGAACCCATCACTATCAGATCGTTTGTTGTTATGACATACCTCGATGGCCGGAGTCCGTTCCGGTCAAGCATGCCTCCGATATACCTACCGTCGGAAAAGATGAGCGACGCCGGTCCGTCCCAGGGTTCCATGAATGTAGAATGATAATGATAGAATGCACGTAGTTCCGTGGAGATCGGATTTTTAGCATTTATTGATTCAGGTATCAGGATTGACATGGCATATGGCAGCGATTTTCCGCTCATGATGAGGAATTCAAGCACATTATCGAGGGAGGCTGAATCGCTTTTTGCAGGTTCAATTATTGGATACAGCCTGGACAGATCTCCGAGTTTATCAGACCTCAGGATTGATTCCCGTGCTTCCATCCAGAGCCTGTTCCCCTTTATTGTATTGATTTCCCCGTTATGCCCCAGCAATCTGAACGGCTGGGCAAGATCCCAGCTGGGAAATGTGTTTGTGCTGAACCTTGAATGTACAAGGGCAATAGCGCTCTGAAGCCTTTTATCGGCCAGGTCGGAAAAGTACTCACCAAGCTGGATCGACGTTAACATACCTTTATAGACAAGCACTTTCGTGGAGAGACTCGGTATATAGAAAAAGCTTTTCTGCCTTATTGCAGAATTCCTGATTTCCTTTTCAGCACTTTTCCTTATTATGTACAATTTGCGTTCAAATTCCTCCTGCTGAAGATCTGTTCCGAGTAATATCTGCCTGATTCCCGGTTCTGCTGCCAGTGATATTTCCCCGAGCACAGAGTTGTTGACAGGAACCTCGCGGAATCCTATCAGATCTACATTCTCTTCCTGAATTATCCTGAGAAGTATTTCTTCACATGAAGATGCATCATTTTTATCCTGTGGAAGGAAAATGAGCCCTGTCCCGAATTGTCCTTCAGGAGGGATTTCGAATCCCTGAATCAGGTAAAAATCTCGTGGAACCTGAATAAGCACTCCAGCACCATCACCGGTTTTCTTATCGGCACCTTCTGCGCCCCTGTGAGTCATGTTCCTGAGTATATCAAGGCCATGTCTGATTATTGAATGTGACTTCCTTCCTTTCAGGTGAGCGACAAATCCGATTCCGCAGTTTTCATGTTCAAACTCTTTTCTGTATAGACCCTGGTCTTCCGGCCGTTCAGTTTTCATCTGTCTGATCATTTATTGTAATATAAAAAAACCGTTCTCTGATTTTGCAAGAGAACGGTTATTCCTAATCCTGTACCATATACCATTCTCATGCTTACCCGGTAGGCCTCCTGATAAGATCAAATGAGGATATGGAAACTTGCCTGTTCATTTTTTATATTCTGTCGCAAATATATCAGGTTTTATTTCAATTTGATGTAAAATTGCTAAAAATAATTATATTCAGTAACGAAATTATTGAAAAGTTTTAAACTTAGTAATCAACAATCCTGCATTTTCTAAAATAGAACTAAAATATCCCTGATTAAATTGCCGTATGATTATATTTGCCGAATATCATTGTTAATTTCAGGATTATGGTATTCTCAATTAATTGACACTAAGAAAATCTAAATTTATGGAAATCCCCGGGAATCTTATTCTTGTAATTTTTGGTGCATCCGGAGATCTTACCTCAAGGAAACTTATCCCGGCTCTCTACTCTCTAAGGTCTCAAAAAATGCTGCCTGAGAAATTCGCAATACTTGGTACAGGCCGGACTGTCTTTACAGATGAGGATTTCAGGGAGAAAATGAAAGCAGGCATATTATCCTTTTCGGAAGACAGGAATATTGACACCGGTCAATTGAATGAATTTTCAGGGATGTTATTTTATTCAGAAATGGATAATACTTCACGGTCCTCATATAAAAAGCTGAAGGAAAGACTATGCGAAATCAATTCTGCTTCGTGCAGGACTGCAAATTATATTTTCTATTTGGCAACACCTCCATCCCTGTACGAGGATATTTGTCAGAACCTTGCTGAAGCTGGTCTTGCAGATCAGTCAGAAGGTTTCAGGAGATTCATCATAGAAAAGCCTTTCGGGTATGACCTGGAGTCTGCAAGAGCCCTTAACAGTAAGCTTCATAGTCTGATAAAGGAGGAACAGATCTACAGGATTGATCATTACCTTGGCAAAGAAACAGTTCAGAATCTGCTTGTTACAAGGTTTGCCAACGGGATATTCGAGCCTCTGTGGAACAGGAATTATATACATCGTGTTGAAATAACATCTGCTGAAAGCATTGGTGTTGAGGAAAGGGGAGGTTATTATGATTCATCCGGAGCTCTCAGGGACATGGTACAGAATCATTTGCTTCAGATGTCCGGTCTTGCTGCAATGGAACCTCCTTCATCACTCGATCCGGATTCCATCCGGAACGAGGTTTTAAAGGTATTTCAGTCGTTACAGCCGATCAGGGAACCGGATGTGCCGAAACAGGTTATAAGAGGCCAGTATACAGGTTCGACTATCCGAGGCGAGTGTGTACCAGGATATAGGTATGAAAAGGGTGTTTCACCGGATTCAAGAACCGAGACGTATGTGGCAATCAAATTCTTCATTAATAACTGGAGATGGGGAGGTGTGCCATTTTATATCAGGACAGGCAAACGTCTTCCTACCAGAGTAACAGAAATCGTTATCCATTTTAAAAGAACACCGCATCACCTTTTTCAGAGAGCTGATGGATTGCTGACTTCCAATCAGCTGATAATCAGGATACAGCCGGATGAAGGAATTCTTCTTAAATTCGATATGAAGGAACCCGGCTCCGGATTTAATGTGAAAAATGTGAATATGGATTTTCATTACAGCGATCTTAAAGAAGTCAGGCTGCCATCAGCATATGAAAGGCTTCTGTACGACGTAATGGCAGGTGATTCAACTCTTTTTGCACGTGATGATGAGGTTGAAACAGCCTGGAAATTCATAGATCCGATACAGAAGGCGTGGGCCAAAGATCCATCGATAAAGGTTTATGGTTATCCTGCAGGCACGTGGGGCCCTTCAAATGCAAACGACCTGATCGAAGGGTGCGGCCTTACATGGCGGTATCCCTGTAAAAACCTGACAGATGACGGAATATTTTGTGAACTGTGATAATACCAGGTGCAGAATGCTAGTTAATCAGGGTTAAAAATGGTAAGAAGAGAAATCAAAATATTCAGGAATGCTGACGAGCTGGCTGAAGAGTTTGCCCTGGAGTTTGTTAAAATCGTGCGAGATGCCAGTGGTAAGTGTACATCGCTGAATGTTGCCCTCTCAGGCGGGAATACTCCCAGGTTGTACTTTTCAGTCATTGCAGAGAAGTATTCGGAATATGTCAACTGGAATCATGTTCATTTTTTCTGGGTTGATGAACGTTGTGTTGCCCCGGAAGATCCTGACAGCAACTATGGAATGGCCAGGGATCTTCTACTGAGTAAACTGATAATTCCCGGGAAGAATATTCACAGGATCAGGGGTGAAGATGATCCCGGAAAAGAAGCTCTGCGATATTCTGATGATATTAAATTCTTTACAAGATCAGTGAATCTGTCTCCCTCGTTTGATGTTATGATTCTTGGAATGGGTGATGATGGGCACACAGCATCTGTATTTCCTGGTTCTCTGGATTCGTTCAGATCTGAAAAAATCTACGACGTAGCAGTACACCCTGTATCAGGTCAGAAAAGAATTACAGTCACGGGAAAAGTTATCAACAATTCATCATTGATTTTTTTTGTCGTTGTCGGTGAGAGTAAAGCCCGGGTAATTGAAGCCATTTTCAGAGAAAAGGCCGAAGCTCTGCAATATCCGGCAGCTTATGTTAACCCGGCATCAGGTAATGTGAAATGGATGCTTGATTCAGGGGCAGCAGGATTGATCAGTTGATGTTAAACCTGTTAAAAACTTAAAATTATTTTCTTTCAGGTTTTTTTATTTTTGGATAAGGTTGAATCTTAAATAGAATTGCTATGTCACACGAAAAAGCAAAACAGCAGCCGAAAGTAAAAAAGCAGCCTGCAAAAACACTCAAGGAGAAGCGTGCTGCCAAGAAAGCCAAGAAAGCCGAGAAACGGTAAAAAAAAGAGGGTGCCCTTACCGGACACCCTCTAAATTTTTTCTATGGTAAATTAAGCCAGTTTTACATTAACTGCATTAATTCCTTTTTTACCTTCGGCAAGCTCAAAAGTGACCTGATCATTTTCTTTGATTTTGTCGATAAGACCTGATACGTGTACGAAATATTCATTCTCGGAATCCGCGTCTTTAATAAATCCGAATCCTTTTGCTACATTAAAAAATTTAACTGTTCCTTTGTTCATTGTACTCTGTTTTTAAAATTAAGGGCGCTAAAATACGAATTAAAATTCATAATTTCCAAATAAAACTGATAATTATCATCAGATTCAGGACCAGTATCTCCGGTCCAGCAGTAAATTCTTCAGAGGGAGACGGGAAATTATGCTTAAATTTATAATCTTAAGTAAATGCCATGAAACGAACAATTATTCAGTTTATTATATTAATTATCAGTCCATTAATCGGGACTGTGAACGGCCAGCAGGGACTGCTCACGGTTGCTGAAAAAAGCGATTTCAAATCAACATCGAACTACAATGATGTGATGTCATACATTGAAAGGCTTGACAAGTCATCTGAATTAATACGCACTGAGATCATCGCAACATCTATTGACGGCAGGAAAGTACCTCTAATTATAATTGGCAATCCTCATCCGGCTTCCCCCGGTGATCTTAAAAACGATGAACGGATCATAATATATATCCAGGCCAACATTCATGCCGGTGAGGTAGAGGGTAAGGAGGCGTCACTGATGTTTGCCAGAGATGTGCTTTCGAAGGAGAATTCTGAGCTTCTCAGGCATGTGGTATTGCTGATATGCCCGAATTTCAATCCTGATGGAAATGAAAAGATCAGCCCCATGAACCGCACTTACCAGAACGGACCGGTAAACGGAGTGGGAGTAAGGCACAACGGACAGTTACTCGATCTTAACAGGGATGCGATGAAAGCTGAATCGCCTGAAGTCAGAGGCCTGATTTCCAATGTTTTCAATAAGTGGGATCCTGCAATCTTCGTTGATTGTCATACTACTAACGGATCGTATCACGTGGAACCGGTGACTTTTACATGGATGGTAAATCCGGCGGGAGATAATATCCTCATAAAATACATGCGTGACAAAATGGTTCCATGGGTTTCATCTGAATTACTAAACAAATACAAGGTTGAAAACTGTTATTACGGTGAATTCAGCGATATGATGAAACCTGAAAACGGCTGGTTTTTTGATGCATCGGATCCCCGGTACATGACAAATTATTACGGACTGCGCAACAGGTTAGCGATACTGAATGAGAATTATGTTTATGCTGACTACAAATCACGTGTTTACGGATGTTATTATCTGCTGAAATCGATCTCAGAGTATGCAGCTGCAAATAAAGCGGAGATCAGGAAAATTCTTAAGGATTCAGACCTCAGAACAGTCAGGAGGGGATCAAATCCTTCAGTGACAGATTCATTCCCTGTAAGTTATAAAGTCAGGCCTCTTCCTGAGAAAGTTACAATAAAAACCTATGAAGCTGAACTTGTCACTGAACAGAGCGGAAGGAGGGTTTACAGCAGAAGCGATCGGCAGAAAGACGTGACAGTACCTTATTACATAGATTTCTATCCGTCGGAAAGTGTAAAATTCCCGATCGCATATCTGTTAACTGTTAAAGATCATGAGGTTCTTGAACTTCTGAAGACGCACGGAATAAGGATGGAGGTCCTTTCCGGGAACCAGAGAATAGAATCGGAAAGATTTGAGATTACGGATTTGAAAGGATCACCGAGGTTGAACCAGGGCCATTATACAAATACCGTCAGCGGACGATATATAAAAGAGGTAACTGATTTTCCTTCCGGAACGATTGTTATCAGGACAGCCCAGCCTCTTGCAAACCTGGCTGCGTATCTGCTTGAACCTAAGTCTGGTGACGGCCTGCTGACATGGAATTATTTCGACAAATACCTGGTACCGCAGTGGGGAATGGGATATTACCCGTACCCGGTGTACAGGATCATTGAAAAAACGGATTTAAAGACTATACCATTTAATCAATGAAGTAGCCACGTTGCCTGCAACGTGGTTACAGACAAACCGCCATACCTGTGATCAATAAATGTTCAGCGTCTGGTATATTTATCAAATACGGTAATTACCGGCAATACATTCCCTTTCTCATCAAAAAAATCCCTGGTTGAGCGACCGCCCATTGTTGCAGGCTCCCACCAGAAAATGCCAACTCCAAGATTGTCAGGCGTGTTCAGGACGATTGTATTTACATTGTCAAGAAATTCCTTCTGACCTTCAGGTGTCTCTGGAAAAGGTCCGGGTTTTTTCCTGTATTCGGTGGGAGAGGCGCAATATGCAACCTCCACAAGAATGATAGGTTTTTTATATTCATTTGCCATGAAGATCATATTTTCCCTTAGATCCAGAAGAGTGCCATGCCACCACGGATAATAGGACTGACCTATATAATCATATCTGATACCATACGACATGAATTTATCGAAGAAATATTTTGTTTTTGCCTTGTTTCCGCCCTGGTCGATATGGATCATTATCTTCGGGACATCTTTATTCTCACAACCTTTCATAACACCATCGATGCCGGCTTTTACAAGATCTGCAAAATTATCCCACTGTTCCGGCAACTTTCCGTCGGGCCAGAGCATGCCGTTAATGACCTCATTGCCTATCTGTACCATTTCAGGAAGCACACCGGCTGACCTGAATGTTCTGATGGTTTCAGCAGTGTAATCCAATACTGCTTTTACAAGCTCCGTGTGCGTCATCCCTTCCCAGGCTTTCGGAATATATTGTTTCCCCGGATCTGCCCATGTATCTGAATAGTGATAATCGAGCAGGAATTTGAATCCAAGGCTTTTTGCACTTTTTGCCAGGTCAACAGTGTATTCAAGGTTGTTCGGAAGATTTGTCGGTGTATGAAACAATCTGAGCCTGATCCAGTTATAACCATGATCCCTGAATATCTGCAACCCGGATTTAGCGGTGTCATTTTCCCGGAAGGCAAATCCTTTATCCTCAGCACTTTTCAGGAATGAGAGGTCGGCTCCTATTGCATATTCCTGTCCGTAAATTTCACATGGTAATATTGTGAAAACAACTGAAATAAGTGTATGTAGTACACTAAATAATCTTGATTTGTACATTTTATTTAATATGACTATCAGTAATGGTTTACAACAAAACGATGATTCCTCGTTAACGCTCGGAATGACAAATCATTACAAGGGATAACAGGAAGAAGTGGCGATTTGAATAAATACTTGTACTTTCTCTGAATTGTCGATGCAAATCGCCACTTCTTCCCTACATCCCAAAACAATCTTGTCATTCCGAACGAAGTGAGGAATCCTTATCAATTTGTGAAATAATACAGTTTGTTTATTTTTCAGTCCCGGCATGCATTTATTTATAGTTGTTTTACAAATTTAATTAAATTGTTTGAAATCGACAGCAAGACTTCCCTGACGCTCCGGTCGGGATCTTTGTTACACTCATGCAAGACTGCAAGACCTTCAGACAATTATTTTGATTTTATAATTCCTTTTTCATGTTAATTTAATAACATTGCAAAAAATTTCAGTTATTGTCACCAGAGTAGTGATATCTGAACGATTAATTGGCAGATCATGAGGAAATGGCGAATTGAAGATTCCGCTGAATTATATAACATCAATGGATGGGGGGTAGACTATTTTTCCATCAATGAAAAAGGTCATGTTGTAGTTGCACCCCAGAAAAACGGAGCATCGGTGGATCTCAAGGAACTTCTTGATGAATTGATACTGTCTGACGTCTCAACACCAGTCCTGGTCAGATTCCCGGATATCCTTGATGACCGTATTATAAGTATATCAAAATGCTTTCGTTCTGCCTCTGAGGAATATGGATACAAGGCACAGAATTTCATAATCTACCCAATCAAGGTAAACCAGATGAGGCCGGTTGTTGAAGAGATTGTGAGTCATGGCAAGAAATTCAACATAGGACTTGAAGCAGGTTCCAAGCCGGAGCTTCATGCTGTCATAGCAATCAATACTGATCCTGAATCCCTTATCATCTGCAACGGGTACAAGGATGAGGATTACGTGGAGCTTGCCCTGCTTGCTCAGAAAATGGGTAAACGCATTTTCCTCGTTGTTGAGAAGCTCAATGAACTCAGACTGATTGCTGCGGTATCAAAGAGACTTAAAGTCAAGCCCAATCTTGGGATAAGAATCAAGCTCGCCAGTGTGGGAAGCGGAAAATGGGAGGATTCTGGAGGTGATATCAGTAAGTTCGGGCTGACATCGAGTGAGCTCCTGGAAGCTATCGATTTTCTCGAGAAAAACAAACTTAAGAATTGTATCCGCCTTATCCATTTTCATATCGGCAGCCAGGTGACTAAGATCAGGAGGATAAAGGTAGCTCTGAGAGAAGCTTCACAATTCTATGTGCAGATGAGGAAGCTTGGCTTTAACGTGGAATTTGTCGATATAGGAGGAGGACTGGGTGTTGATTATGACGGAACCGGATCGTCAAACAGTGAAAGCAGCATAAACTATACCCTTCAGGAGTATGTGAATGACTCTGTAAGCACATTCGTTGATGCAAGCAATAAGAGCAGTGTTCCCCACCCGAATATCATTACAGAATCTGGCCGTTCCCTGACCGCTCATCATTCATTACTCATTTTCGAAGTTCTGGAAGCAACAACTCTGCCTTCCTGGGAGGAAGAGGAGCAGGTTACAGAACAAGATCATGAACTGGTAAAGGAGTTATATTTTCTCTGGGACAATTTTAACCAGCAGAGAATGCTTGAGACATGGCATGATGCACAACAGATAAGGGAAGAGGCGCTTGACAGGTTCAGCCTCGGGCTTATTGATCTGAAAACAAGGGCGCAGACCGAAAGGCTATTCTGGTCGATAGCACGGCTGGTTTACCGGATCGCCAGCAATACAAAGCATGTTCCGGAAGAACTCAAACAGATATCAAGGATCCTCTCGGATAAATATTTTTGTAATTTTTCACTTTTCCAGTCCCTCCCGGATGCCTGGGCAATTGACCAGATATTTCCTATAATGCCCATTCACAGGCTTAATGAGGAACCTGTTATACAGGCTACAATTCAGGACATGACCTGTGACTCGGACGGTAAGATCGACAATTTCATATCCACACGTAATTTGTCCCATCATCTGCCGGTTCATATGCTGAAGGGGAAGGAACCCTATTATCTGGGAGTTTTCCTCGTGGGGGCATATCAGGAAATACTCGGCGATCTTCACAATCTTTTCGGAGATACTAATGCTGTGCATGTATCTGTTGATGAGAATGGCTATAAAATTGACCAGGTGATTGACGGTGAAACAGTTGCTGAGGTTCTTGATTATGTCCAGTATAATGCCAAGAAGATGGTCCGGACAGTCGAGACATGGGTCACTTCTTCAGTCAAATCAGGTATTATTTCCCTTGAAGAAGGCAAGGAATTCCTGTCAAATTACCGTTCCGGACTGTACGGGTATACATATCTTGAATAAAAGAAGGATCCGTCTGTTTCTGTTCTGCCGGAAAATCTTCCATCAGAATTCAATAAGTAAAGGATAACTCATAATAATTCTCTTCGATTTATTACTGTTGAAAGCAATTTTTACTTAATTTGGAGTTCTTAATTTCCTGATCTTTCAAAGTGATTAATTATAACCTTTTAAACTATTGAACTATGGCAGATTCAACATTTGATTTCAATTCATTTATCAAGGACTCAAAAGATGTCCTTGTTTCGCCAAAATCCTACTTCTCAACCATGAAAACCACCGGAGGGATAGCCGAACCTCTCATTAAAGCTGTTATATACGGGGTGGTAGCAGGCCTTATTGCATTTCTGTGGAGCCTTCTGAAGATTGGCGGATCATCAGTTGGTTTCCTGGGCGGAGCAGTAGGTGTGATGCTGTTTGTCTGGTATATAATAGGAGCTGTTATCGGTTTGTTTATCGGAGCCGTGATAGTTCTCGTAATTTCTGCAATTTGCAAGGGCAGTACAGATTTTGAGGCAAATACGAGAGTTACTGCTTCTCTGATGGTTCTTATGCCCGTCAGTGCCCTGCTGGGATTTGTCTCAGGACTTAACCTGACCGCAGGTTCAATCGTCAGCCTCGCAGTAAATTTGTTCATGCTTTACCTTCTCTATCATGGTTTGACTGGTGCACTTAAGGCAAAACCGGAAACTTCAAGAGTGGTTATGTATGTACTTGTTGCTCTGCTGATTCTGTTATTCATTGTTGGACTGGGAGCAAAGAGAAAAACCAGCAAATTCATGGAAGAATTCAATAACCAGGATCTCAAGGAGCTTCTTGAGGATGTAAAGAAAGAATGAACTTAACCTGAAAAATACCTTTAACAGGCCCGGGAGATAATGATTATCCGGGCCTGATTTCTTTTAGAAAAGCAGATAATCTCAGAATAACCGGGATTTGTATTTTGTCAGAAATAATTATCAAAACTCCTTAAATCGAGAAAAAATGAAAAATACTATCATAATCGTTTTTCTTGTTCTCTCCACGGCTATTAACGGGCAGAAAAGCAAACCATCACCAAGTGTATGGAACAGCAGCGGTAAAGAAGAATCCAAGATCCCTCTGGAAAACTTCAAATATTTCAATAAAAGCAAAATATATTATCACTTATCGAATGATAATGAGAATATTTTTCTTGATATGAGGATAGATGACTCTCAAACCCAGAATAAGATCTTAAAGCAGGGTATGACAGTCTGGATCAATTCTGATAATAAACAGATTATGAAATGCGGTTTGCGTTTTCCCATCGGAACTGATCACCCTGTGAGGCAGGGACCCGGTCAGTACGGGCAGGAACCCCAGGTGACTTCCTCATTCGGCAACATAAGTCCGGTTGACCAGGCTAACAGAATAGAGCTTACCGGTTTTACAAAAGAGCAGAGAAGAATAATCCCCGCAAAAAATGAGGATAATTTCCAGGGATCGGTTCATTACGACAGTGAAGGAGTTCTTATTTATAAAATGATCATTCCTGTTTCAGGAATCGAATCTGATAAAAATATTCAAACGGATCCTATAGCTCTTGGAATA
>Ga0172362_10001899_pt1 | contig 18046 bp, 17 predicted proteins | sample LakKivs1_kivu2a2_FD_114534 | JGI IMG/M metagenome (GOLD analysis project Ga0172362, IMG submission 114534) | Sediment microbial communities from Lake Kivu, Rwanda - Sediment s1_kivu2a2 | ecosystem: Environmental > Aquatic > Freshwater > Lake > Sediment | place: Rwanda: Western Province, Lake...
ATAGCACCCGCCGCAGGCGGGTGCACCTGCCCAAGAGTACAACAAATAAGCTTTGATAAAAGATGACGCGATTCATCCCTCAAACTAAAGTTTGGGGATTTCTCGCCAAAGTGTTAAATAAATCAAGATGCTCATCAATAATACATCCAAGGATGTTAAAAGTACAATGAATATCAAAATAGTCTAACACATCAAGGATTTTTGGAGTACCTTTTTTAACTCCCTCACATCTATCTGATAGTGGTTCAGCATCATGTTCAACATCAAAACCAATCAATACATATAGATTACCCATAATCAAAGCCTCGAATTGCAAAATAGGTTTCATGGTTATTATGGTTTTTCAAAAAAAATTTAAATAGAGAAAGTCTATCAAAACACTATGCAGCCAATTGGTTTTGATAAGAAAAAAGCTACTGAATTATTAACAAAGAAAAACATTGATTTTTTAATAGCCTCATCTCCTGAAAATATTTTTTATACCTCAGGATTACCAACTAGGCACTCTGAATATAATCCAATATTGTTTTCTCTTTCTAACTTGACTCCTACAATAGTTGTTGTACGTAGAGACGGTGAGGATAGTGTTATCTCTTGGTTGATATTTGATCCGAAGTTCACATGGATAAAAGATTTCAGAGGTATTTTTTCAAAAGATGAAGCAGTTGAAAACCTAGTAAATATAATTCAAGAATCCAATATTAAAGAACCAGCAATAGCCATAGAAAGTGTTATGCCATTGTATCAATATGAAGGATTAAAAAAAGCATTTCCAAACGCAAAATTTGAATCAGCAGATGATATCTTTCTTAAACTAAGACTTGTTAAATCATCTGAGGAAATAGATCGTATAAAAAAATCAACAAAAATCGCTGAAAAAACAATAATGGCTATGTTTGATGAATTAAAAGTTGGTATTACAGATATAGATCTTTTAAAAATAGCAAAAACCACTATTGTAAATGAGGGTGCCACAGGATGGGATCATATAACAATGAGTCTAGGTGATAGTGACCCAGAAGCCCCAGGTACTGGAGTAAAGATGAAGAAAAACGAGATGACCAGGTTTGATATTGGGGCGATTTACATGGGCTATACATCTGATGTTAGTCGTCATGCTATACTCGGACAAATTCCATCTGATGTTAAAAAACTAATCGATGAAATAGTAGATGTACAACAACAATGCATCGATTCCATAAAACCAGGAGTTAGCACTTTAGATATTCTAAATGTAGCCCAAGAAGCTTTTGAAAAAAAAGGTGAAGAAATACCGCTTTTCCCAACATGTCACAGCATTGGTCTTAGATGTGAGGAAATCCATCTATTTGATCCTATAAAATCTGCTGAACTAACATTTCAGCCTGGTATGGTTTTTGACCTTGAATTTTGGGTACCATATGAACCATATAATAACCGTTTAATTGGAATGGAAGATACATATCTAGTAACAAAATCTAAAGTTGAACGAATATCAACTCTTGATCAAAAACTTCTTGTAAAATAAATAATTGGAAGATAGTAAATACTAGTTTTTTTATTCTTCTAATCTGGGTGATTTTAGTTTGAGAAAAATTGGGGTTGGCGTGGTTGGTATTGGTGTAGCTGGTACGCTTCATGTGGATTCTTATGATGCAATTAAGGATAAAGCAAAACTTATTGGTATTTGTGATAGTGACAAAGGACGTGCTGAGGCTAATGCATCGATGTATGGCACTGAGGCATTTACAGATTATAATAAAATGCTTAAAAATAAGGATATAGAGATCATCGATGTTTGTCTTCCTCATCATATGCATGCTAATGCTGCTGTTGCAGCAGCTGAAGCAGGAAAAAACGTTCTTGTGGAAAAACCAATTGCGACAACATTAAAAGATGCTGATAGAGTAATTAATGCAGCAAAAAAAGCTGGTGTGAAACTAATGGTTGCTGAGAACCATGCGTTTATCCCAGCTCATATGCTTGCTAAAGAAATGGTTGATCAAGGGCAGATAGGTCGTGTTTTTCTTGCGAAGGCTTACGAGGTTGTTGGTGACACACCAATTACACCTGATTCTTGGAGGATAAAACCAGAGGCACTTGGGGAAATATTAGACATGGGGGTACATCGTTTTTTTATTCTCAGATGGATCATGGGCGAGGTAAAAAGCATCTTTGCTTTTGCAGGTAAACTTGCTTGTGAACTAGAATGTAATTTTGATGATACTGCAGTGATATCTCTTAAATTTAAAAACGGTGCATTAGGCGAAATTGATATTACTGATTGTGCTATAAGTGAGCCAACAAATCATCTTGAACTCTACGGTACAAATGGTACTATCCTTGAGGATCATATGTGGGAGAAACCATTAATGTTTTTTTCAAATAAAACAGGTTATGAGACTGAAGGGTGGGTAAGACCAGAGGTTGAACATGAACCATTCCCAGGATATTATTGTTTATCTTTTAAAAACGAGGTAGAACATTTTGTTGACTGTGTGTTACATGATAAAAAACCAAAGGTTTCGGGTGAGGATGGTAGAGAAGCAGTAAAAATCGCTCTCTCGGCTTATGAGTCAGTAAAAACAGGGAAAGTAATAAACATTAAATGATTACTTACTTGTAATATTAATAGTATGCAAACCATTTTGTTTAATTTTTATTTCAACTAATTGTTTATCTGTAACTTTTTTTATTTTCCCTTCAGAAACTGTAATATTGTAACCCTCAGGATACTGAAAATCCGGGACATAAATAATTGTTGGTGTTTTAATTGATTTATCTGCATCAAATTCAAACAAAAATTTTTTATTTTTTATGTTAAAATCCATTTTCAAGGGTGTACCAGCAACACATATGAAATGAGGGCGGCAAAAACCTGTTATTGCTCTTCCACCTGAGTTTATATCTTTTTTCCAGTCACTGGTTTGTTGATCTCTAGAGAAAATGGAGAAATCCTCAATATTCCAGAAATCACCCCATTCATTACAGTTCTCGGGGTTGTAGTTCCATTGACATGAATTTAACAGGTTAGCATCCATAGCATCATAATACCAAGATAAAGCCTTAGTATGATATTTCCAAGCTTTTTCTGGATTAGTCTTAAAATCTTTGAATGCTTTCTTTTTGTAGATATCATATCTTATACCAAATTCACCAACAATACTTGGACCACCATCTGAAAATTTATTTGCCATTGATTTTAAATTTGCCATCTGGGAAATAAATGATTTATGAATTGATTTACCTCCAAACAAAATTTTATTTTTATTTAAATCATAATTAATGATACTCATAAAACGACCAAGACCTACGGTCATAAAATCATACCAGTGTGGGGCATTTACAACATTATCAGGTAAAACAAAATCCGCTCCTTCACCTTTTAAAATAGCCTCTGCAGGTCCTTCATAAAATATAATACTATCAGGTTTTATCTTTCTAAGCTCTTCAGCGTATCTACAGATAAAAGGGGATAGATAATCTCTGAAATAGTTTACTTCTTTCCCGTTTTTTTTAAAAAAATAATCATTATTTAAAATAATAGGTTCACCTTTTTCATTTAAACTCCAAACACCATGGTTTTTCCATATATCATTATTATCATCAATCCAGCAAGAAACTTTCTTTGGGTTTATTTCCTCATGATAAGCTACTCTAAGTCCAAATGGCGTTATTTTGCGATATGGTACTCTCATGGTATAACCTGATCCAGTGATAATTGCAGTAAAAGGAGTAAAACCATATCCAAGTGCTTCATTAAAATTAATATTTGATCCATCTAGTTTTAAACCAATGAAACCAATTGTTGGTTCATTAAGAGAATCAAAACCAAGGATATGATTCATATCTCTTGTACGAACCGCGATTTGTTTATATGAATTAATATAATGAGACTGTAGATAATCCTGAACATTCATTCCATCGATTATGCATGATGGAGCAAAATCATGTCCACCAAAAAATAAGGTAAACATTGTAGCGCATCCAAATTGAGACCGGCTCTGAGACCAAAACATTGGAGGATACGCCTTAGGATTGTTTTGATCGTACCGATACTGCATTATCCAAGCTGCACCAGCTTCATGAAACTTAGTAAAATCGATACCAGCTTTTTCAAATGTCCAACCTGGTGCCCCGTCTCCTCCGCTCATCCGACTCCAACAGTCTTGATGTGGGTCGATAAAAACATAGAAATCTTTTTCTCCAGCGATCTTTAAAATCTCTTCAACGTAATCAAGGAATTCTGTATCGTATTGTTTAGGGCCAGCATGCTCGATTGCTTCCCAAGTAACTAAAAATCTTAAACAATTAAAACCCCAGTGTTTCAACCTAGTAAAATGTTCTTCAGCTTCTTTTAAGGAAAGAGGATGACCAATGAAAGAAACATTTTTATGATCCTTAAAATCGGTTTTTATATGCGTAGCACCGTTTGGGGTAACTGGTATTTTAGATGAAGCAGCAAAATTAACTCCACGGAGAAGTAACCGTTGCCCATGCTCATCAACAAACCATTCTTTCTCAATATGAAGTTTCATGTTATGATACTCACCCATAATTTAAATTTAGACAGAACCCTTTTCACTTGTTATCAGTTCTATTATTTCTATTATATGTTTTGCATCCTCCGCTGTCACCACTGGTTTTGCTTCTCCCTTTATTGAGTCTACAAAATTTTTCATCAGATCAATAAAAGAATTTGAGTAATCCTCATCTTTTATATCCTCATCTCTCCACCCATCTTGAGTGTTTATCTTAAGTCTAGGCACCTCCTCAAAAAATGGGTACTCACACCCGTTTATATGTATAAGACCATTAGATCCAAATATCGTTGTACTGTCCTCGGAGAAGAAACCTCCACCGACTCCTACACCAAAATCAAACACACCAAGTGCACCGCTTTCAAACTCAAGAATAGCACAAACAGTATCAATGTCACCAGGTCGTTCATCTGATTTTTTCACAGAGCTGATAACCTTTTTGATTCGCCCCATTAGGTACTCAGAGGTGTATATACGGTGTATGCCTGCTTCCATGAGAACCCCACCGCTTTCATTTGGTTTACCTCTCCAACATTCATCTGGTGGAGCTATACTATTTATCCTGTGTGTTCGATAAAGTTGAGGTATGCCAATCTCACCAGATTCAATGATTTCTTTTGCCCTTTTATGTGATGAGAAAAATATCTGGTTATGCACTGGCATAAGTACAATTTTTGCTTTTTTTGAGGCATCTATCATTTTCTGACATTCAGCACTTGATAGTCCCATAGGTTTTTCGCAGAGTACATGTTTTTTTTGTTTTGCTGTTTCGATAACGATCTTAGCATGAAGATGGGTTGGTAGCATTATATCCACGGCATCTATAGTCTTGTCATCTAGGATTTTATGGTAATCACTGCAAATCGTTTTTACATTAAGTCTATCTGCAAGATCCTTTGCTTTTTCTTCATCTAAATCGCAGACTATGGCTACCTCAGCTATGTCTTTAAGATGCTCGTAGCCTGTTGCATGATGTCCTGCGGCTTCACCTGCACCTATGATACCAATCCTAACTTTTTTTGTCATGACTCCCCCAAAATTGATGTATTATAATCCTGAATTTATTATTTTTTTAGTCTTTTTCCTCAAGAACTACAGCTCGTATTGTGGATGCATCAAGTCCTTTGATTCTCATTGGAAGCCCGATGAAGAAAACTCTTTCTTTTTTTATCTGATTAAGGTTTATCATTCCTTGGATTAGTATTATATCATTTTTGTGGAACATGTCATGGATGTTGCGTAGTTCAGCAGTGCCTATTACGCCGTTGAATGGTTCAAGTCCACCAATGAGTTTTACTTTTTTATCAATGAGGCATTGTGCAGCTTCCTCAGTCATAGTAGGTGCTTCACCATATGGTAGAGAACTTCTTATCAAAACTATGTCTCTTTTTTTTACTTTTGCAAAATCTTTCGGACCAAGTTTATAGTTTTCACCATTGGTAGGTGTTTTTTTTGAAAAATCACATACCACTGCCTCACCCAGCCATGTATCAACTGGAAAATCTGTTATGCTTGGTTTGTCGTAATCTAGGTGTTTACCAGTCTCAGCATGTGTACCAAGATGTGCCTCCATGTCTATGAGTTCATTGAAATCCATATCAGTATATCTTATTTGACGAAGGGCAAGTCTTTTTGCTCCACCTGAGTAAATAACTGTTTCATTCCAGTCCAAATCAGTTGATGGAAATGGGTCTTCTCTTACCCCGTCCAACCTGTATATTGTTGGGCAGAGCTCCACGCTTAGTTCTATTATATTATATTTACTTAAATCAATCATTTTTTTCCTCCCTCAACTTTTCTATATCATATATTATTTTTATTTAATAATCTGTGTTTTTCCAGTTTTCGCAGCTTTATACGCGGCTTCAATAATTTTTATTGTTTCTTTCCCCATGTCACCACCAAATTCTGGTTCCCTGTTTTCTATGATACAATCCATGAAGTATCTCACTTCATTGCCGAATGTGAGTGGGAAATAACCTGGATATATCTCATGCTCAACATCAGGTATCCTCCATCCATCAGTTTCCATACCTTGATGCGCTGAATGGTACTTCAATGGTTTTTCACATGAATGATCAATTACTATCGTACCCTCTGTTCCATAGAACTCAAGTCTCTGCAATGGTTCACTTACAACGGTTGTTGAAACAGAAATCTCACCAACAGCACCATTTTTGAATCTGACGAGTGCTACCGCGTTGTCATCAAAATCACTTTTACCTTTTTCTACAACAACTGTTTCTGCCATCGCACAGACTTTCTCCATCTCTCCTACCATCCAGTATAGGACCATAAGGTAATGGGCTGCCATGTCAAGAAGCACACCCTTGTTCCTAGGATCAAGTTTCCATCCTTTCTCATCCTCAGGCACGTCATATACTCCACTTACAACCCTTGTCATAAATATTTTACCTATCGCACCCTTATCTATTAGTTTCTTAGCAAGTTTATGTGCTGGTAGATGCACCTGATCCTCAGCGACCATGAATTTAACTTTTGCTTTTTTTGTTTCTTCAATCATTTTTTCTGCTTCCTCAACTGTCGTCGCCATTGGCTTCTCAACCATTACATGCTTCCCAGCTTTAGCCGCAGCGATTACAAAACTGGAATGCAGATGATGAGGAATACATAAATCAACAGCATCAAGGTTTTCCTTATCAAGCATTTCTTTGAAATCTGTGTACGCTTTCGCACAATAACAACCAGCCATCATCTCAGCTTTCTCCTTGTCTGTGTCACATACTGCGACTAGTTCTGCTTTGTCTTTTATTGCTGTGTATGCCTCTGCGTGAAGGGATCCTGAAAAACCTAGACCTACTAGACCAACACGGATTTTTTTCATAAAACGATTATAAAAACCTGATATTTGTATATAATCATTTTGGCCGTATAAAAACAAATAGGGAGAATTATGTTAAAATAATATTCTAATAATCATCTAATGTGTTTTTACCCTTGTCTCATTAATCCACATGATGCATTGGCTAACAAGTTTTGCAATACTATTAAAATCCTTGGAATTTACTAAATCTTTCCTAATCAAATTTGAACCGATATTTAATGCAGATGAGCCTGCTTTGATCCAAGTTGAAATATTATCCTTGTTTGTTTCAACACCACCCGATGGCATCATGTGATACGATGGACATGGCCCAAGCACAGATTTTATAAACTCAGGACCAACAGACGCCCCAGGGAATATTTTCACAACGTCTACACCCATTTTCTCAGCAGCATATATCTCAGATGGTGTCATACACCCCGGAATATAGGCTATTTTATGACGGTTACAAACCTTTGCAACATCAGGATTAAAAATAGGACCTACAACAAAGTTTGCTCCACTTTTGATATACTTAGTTGCTGTTTCGGGTTCTAAAATAGTACCAATACCAAGAATAACATCAGGTAACTCTTTTTGAGTGTATTCTAAAAGTTTAACAAACACGTCATACGCAAAATCACCACGATTTGTAAACTCCACAACTGTTGCTCCACCATCAACGCAGGCTTTCACGATTTTCTTTGATACCTCAACATCTTTATGACAAAAAGTTGGTAGTAAACCGATATCCCGGATTTTTTCAACAACCTGCTTTTTTAAAAATTTTGACATATATTTTATCACCTAGAAATCCTACCACTGGTCAATCCTTTCATAAGTTTTTCTACTTCATCAATCTTAATTATACATGAATCACCGTACAATGTGTGTTTTAAGCACGATAAAGCAACAGCAAAATCTAGTGTTTTTTGAGAATCATTATCATTAATAAGATTATAGATTAAACCAGCTGCAAAAGAATCTCCAGCGCCAACCCTGTCAACAATATATGTTATATCATAGTTTTGACTAGTGAAAAGTTTTTTCCCGTCATATAAAACACCTGACCATTTGTTATGACTCGCGCTAATGCTCTGTCTAAGAGTGAAAGCAATTTTTTGTATATTTGGGAAGCGATCCATTAGTTTTTCTGCTACAAAACGATACTTACTTGCATCTATTTCGCCTTTTGATACATTGACACCTGGTGCTTTTATTCCAAATACTTTTTCTGCATCCTCCTCATTACAAACTAGTACATCAACATATTTTAGAAGATCTGACATAACCTTTTCAGGTGTCTGCCCCCATTTCCAAAGTTTAGCACGATAATTAAGATCACATGAAACCATTAAACTCAGGTCTTTTGCTTTTTTAACAGCTTCTAAACAAACATCAGCTGCGTTTTTACTAACAGATGGTGAGATACCAGTCCAATGATACCATGAACAGTTTTTGAATATCTCATCCCAGTTGAAGGTTTTTGGTTTAACATTTGCAAAAGCTGAGTCTGCACGATCATAAATCACTTTATTACCCCGATATGTTGAGCCTGTTTCAACAAAATAAACCCCCAGTCTATCACTTGTACGAGCGATATGATTTGTTTTAACACCAAACTGACGAACATAGTTAATACAGGCATCACCAAGATCATTATCTGGTAAACATGTGATAAAATCAACATCAACCCCCAGACTGGTTAAGGCTATAGCAACATTTACTTCTGATCCAGCGTAAATAACATCAAAAGAACGTGTCTGAGTAAATCTCTGAAAACCAGGTGGCATAAGCCTCATCATAATCTCGCCAAATGTAACAACTTTTTTATCAACCTTCATCTTAAAACCCCGTAGCAGTTATATTACCCGCTATTTTAATATTTATTCTCCTTTTTCAAAAACCACATGTTTTAAATAATCTTTTTTTAATCGTAAAAACTAATGGATTTATCAAATGGTATTATCTTTGGTATTATAACTATGCTTAGCTGGGGTGTAGCTGATTTTCTTGCAGCAGCATCCTTAAAAAAAACAAGTATTTATAAAATATTTATTTGGAGTCAGATTATTGGGTTATTATTTTTTGTAATCGTATTTTTATTGTTTTTTAAACTACCAAAACTTTCAACATATGCTATTGAGTTAATCCTTATAGGTGGGTTACTATCAGTTGTATCTTATTTAGCTTTTTATAAAGCTCTTCAAGTTGGAAAAGTATCGATCATAAGTCCTATTGCTGCATCATGGGTTATAATCACAGTTGTCCTAGCCTTAGTTTTTTTAAAAGAGGGTTTAACACTATTACACGGTCTAGGAGTATTTTTAGTAGTTCTTGGTATTATTATAACATCGTTTAAATTACATGATCTTTTAGCACTAAAATTCGCAAACCTTGTATCTGGTGTTAAATACGCGATTGTTGCATTACTTGGTATGGGTGTGTTTTTTTATTTAATTGGTATAATGGTAAATGTTGACGATCTTGGTTGGTTTTTCCCAATATTTTTCATTAAAATAACAGCTATTTTTTATTTCCTTTTATATGTGGGTTTTAAAAGAGAAAATATTTCTTTCCCAAAAAATGTTACAATGCTAGTTATTGTTATTGGTGTTTTGGAGGTTATTGCGTTTTTTGCTTATAGTTTTGGTGTGAGTTTTCATTACACTGTTATTGTTGCACCTGTGAGTGCTACGTTTCCAGTTGTTACCATTTTTTTAGCATGGATATTTTTTGGTGAGAAACTCGAATTTAACCAGAAAACTGGTGTTATTCTTGTTTTACTGGGTTTGATTTTGTTGTCAATTTGATCTATATTTATTGAATATGTTAATATAAATAGATAGATTTAAATCCCTTTACAAGCATTAGTTATCTTGAATATTTATGCTTTCTAGGAAAGAAAAGCTCTTACTTGCTTCTGCGTCTATTGGAGCTGGACTGGTTCTTTCATTGAACTCTAATGTTATACCATTACTTTTAGAGCCATTTGCAAAATCTGCTTTTGCTGCGTCGTCTGCTTTTTTCATAGGAATAGTCATTGGTATAACCCTTTTTCTTGGTATGATTATCCCCCCAGTAATAGGTACTATTAGTGATAATACATGGACGAGATTTGGGAGGCGCATAATATATATGATTATGTTTGTCCCGCTTACCGTTGTCATGTTACTTATTATATCTGTTGTTGGGGGTCGTCTAGCAATCAATATGTCTGCATTAAACATATTTATTCTTCTTGCAGTTTGTATCACTCTTTTGTATGCTTTTCTGAACCTGTGGAATTCAACGTACTGTGCTCTTCTACCTGATCTTACTGAACCTAAAGAACGTGGTGAAACCAGTGGATATATGCAGGCGTTTAACATCCTTGGTACCATACTTGCTTTTGGGGCTGCAGCTGCAGTTTGGGCGACTAGTCATACGCTGACTTTTGTTATTTTTGCGATAATAATCACTATTTTTCCTACTATAACTATTCTTACGATAGAAGAAAAAAAAGGGGTTAAAACAAAGGAGAAAGAACCACTAACATCAATTGTTAAGGATTTTGTTAAAGAAAAAGAATTTGTAAAATTTATGATAACTTCTATGTTCTGGTGGTTTGCTATAGGCACACTCCAACCATTCTTTGTTCTTTTTGCAAAAAACACACTGGGTTTACCTGAATCCTCAGCACTTGTGTTCATGGGGATATTCACAGTTATCCTTGTCCTCTCTGCGGTTCCTGCAGGTATATTTGCTGATAGGATTGGTAAAAAACTTATTATTAGCATAGGTGTTCTTATTGCAGCTATCGGGTTAGGTATAGGCGCGTTCACCACTAATATCACATTGATTTACATTGCCATGGGGTTAACAGGTTTAGGATTCGGCGTTATTATAGTGTTAAACTTTGCTCTTACTGCAGATCTACTACCAAAAGGAAAAGAAGGAAAATTCATGGGACTGGGAAACATTTTTTATGCTGCGCCACAAATGATTGCTGCTCCATTTGTTGGTTTTCTTATCAGCACTTTTAACAATAACTATCAGATAATATTCTATGTTACACCAATATCGTTAATCATAGGGTTTATTTTACTACAAAGGGTTAAGATAAAGTATTAAATTAAATAAAAATATTTATAACATCATAGGCATTCGAATAAGAGCATAAAAAATGGGACGGAGGAAAAAAGTTTTATGGCAACAAAAGAAGAGGCATATAAAGGTTTAGAAAGAGTAAAAGCAAAATTTAGTGACCCAAATTTGAAAGAAAAATTTAAGGATTTTACTAAAAAATTGCAGTTCAGCTTCACTGATATATCAGTTAATTACTACTTTGATGTTGTAAACGGGCAAGTAAAAACCTTAAAAGAAGGAAAAATTGATAACCCTGATATTCAGGTGAGTATGAAAACAGATACTTTCATAGGAATACTTGATAAAAAAATAAACCCCGCAACATCATATATGACAGGTAAAATCAAAGTTAAAGGATCAATGGGTGATCTGATAAAACTTCAAAAAATCATGTAAAATCGCAATTTTACCAGTATTTTATTTCTAACATGTTAATAATTCAAAGGGGGAGTAAAAAATAAGTCTTAAAGATAAAGTTACAATTATTACAGGAGCTGCTTCTGGTATAGGTCGTGAAACAGCAATACTTTTTTCAAGAGAAGGAGCAAAAATCGTAGTAGCAGACATTAATGATAAAGGCGGTAAAGAAACAGTGAAACTAATAGAAAACACTAGGGGTAAAGCATTTTTTATTCATACTGATGTTTCAAAAGAATCTGATGTTAAAAAAATGGTACAAACCACAAAAAAAACGTATGGGAAAATAGATATCCTAGTGAACAACGCAGGCGTAGTCCTTGTTAAACCAATAGTTGATACAACAGAACAGGATTTTGATAAAGTAGTTAACACGAATTACAAAAGCATCTTTTTTTGTACAAAACATGTGGTTCCATATATGAAAAAAGGATCAACAATAGTAAATGTTGCATCCATCTCTGGTCATGTAGGGCAAATTAACCATGCTGTATATGGTGGGACAAAGGGTGCTATTATCGCGCTTACCAGGGCACTGGCTTGGGAGCTTGCACCACAGGGTATAAGAGTAAACAGTATCAGCCCAGGGAGTGTTGAAACACCAATGTTACTTGGCGATTGTGAAATTGAAGCAAAAAGACTTGATGTCTCAATAGACAAAATAAGGAAAGAAAGATCAGATATTGGTGCTTTGCATAGATGGGCTGACCCAAAAGAGATCGCAGAGGCAATACTGTTTCTTGCATCAGATAAATCATCCTATGTAACTGGAACTGATCTTTTGGTTGATGCAGGCTGGGCAGCAGGATAAACAAAAAAAAGATTTTTTTATTTTTTACCTAGTTTTCTGCAGAGATCACCTATAGCTTCACCTAGTTCTACTGCTCTTTCAACACCTTCTTCATCGGTTTCAACTTGATCGGGTTTCATACCAGTTGCTGAGGACCATCCAGCACCAGGGATGATCAGACGCATCTCAAGTAAATAAAAAAGCAAAACAGTCCAAGTTGTTAAATGTCCCCATCGCCGTGCAACTGTTAAAGCACCACCAATCTTGTTTTTAAGAGGATGACCTCTTGCTCCAAGTAGCTCACCAGATCTATCAATGAATGCTTTCATCTCAGGGGTGACAGTACCATAGTAAACAGGGCTTCCAAGAATAATTGCATCACTATTAACCAGTTCTTTTATTATTTTTTCTAAATCATCATCTATTGGGCATTTTTTTGTATCCCAACATTTACCACAAGCAGTACATGGCAAAATCTCATAGTCAACAAGATTAATTATTTTATTGTTTTTTATCTTAGAAGCATCCAGTGCTTTTTTTAACAAAAAATGTGTGTTACCATTTTTCCGTGGGCTACCATTTATACCAACGATTTTCATAAAAAACAAATCCTCCTATTAAACATGTTTATTTTATACCAATTATCTTTCTAGCTTCTGATGGATCAGCTATTTCTCTTCCTATCTTTTTACTGGTTTTAACAATTTTTCTTACAAGCTCACTAGCATCTTTTGCTGGTACCCACTTTTTGATGAATGGGTAATCTTCAGTGCCTACTCTAACATGTTTACCTTGTTTTATAGCAAGTGGGAGTATTTTTTCTTGTTCTGGCCCCATTATGCTAACAGAGCAGACAGAGTCTAATGGAAGATATTTAATTCTGTGTAAGAACTCATCAGTTGTTGGTGGAGACCATGTTCCACCTGGCCATCCAAGAAACAATGTGAGAAAATATGGTTTATCTACCAGTTTTTTTGTGATTAAATAGTTTAAATTCCAAACTGATCCATGATGCCATACTTCAAACTCAGGTTTAATTTTGGTTTTTCTACATAATTTACAGTAATCCTCTAGTTCTTTTCTAGGATGTAATCTATTCATCTCAACTTCTTTGAAGCATTCATCATGATGATTCAAAATAATTGAAACCATGTCAGGTTTTGCATCAAATAGTTCTTTGCGTTCGTCTATTGGATCACTAGACATACCACCTTGTATGATTATATCACATCTGTCTCTGATTAAATCAATAGTTTTTTTTATCTTGTTTTTTGGTAAATGAATATGTGCGATGCTTGCTCCTTCTTCATAACATTTGATAGCAGTTTCTACAATTTCTTTGGATGTTTTTGAATGATTTTTCGCTTCAGGGTATATCCAAGAGTTTGCAGAAGTCATTGTGATTATAAGTTTTTTTTGTGTTGTTTTCATTTTATCGATTTCTATATTTTTATAAGCACATAAATAATTTTTCTTTTAATCTTTTTCATAATTAAAATTTAATATACTGTCATTATCCTTCGTATCTTAATGCTTCTGCTGGCGGAACTCTTGATGCTTTTCTTGAAGCTGGGAAAACGCAAATGAGAGTAAAAATAAATGCTATTAAACCTACAATTATAATCGGTTGCCAGTTTATAATAAAATCAAACCCCAAATCACTGAAACTATCTCTCCATATAATATATCCTGTGAATATTCCTAGAAATGTCCCAATTAGTATTCCAATTATAGCTATTGTTGATGTTTCAATTATAAAAGATGAAAGTACCATCCTTTTTTTGAAACCTATTGCTCTCATCATTCCAATCTCCTGCCTTCTTTCATGAACTGATCTTATTGTTATAATACCAAGTCCTGCTATCCCAATTATTAGACCTAGGGCCATGAAAGCATCAAATAGATAGAAAAATTGATTCATTGTTTTAATCATAGTCATAACAACAGTTTTAACAACAATCGTTTGCATCCCATTTTTTAAAAAAGAACTCTCGATTTCTTTAGCGGTTTTATCAACATCTTCCCCTGTTTTTATGCTGAAAAGAAAAACAGTTGATGTATTAAAACCGAATTCTTCTTCAACATATTTATTGTAGCTAAAAATACCTTGAATAAGTGTTGTATCAAGAATCCCAATTACTTTTTTCTCAACAATACTGTTATTTTTGTCTATAATTTTTATCGCATCTCCAACATCTAAGGATACTTTATGTTGAGATGGGCCAGTATTTACTATATTATTTTGCGGTCCAAATGTTCCATCAATAATAACAAGGCTAGCGTTGTTTCTAATTGCATACCATGCTTCTTTTTCATTTTTATATTCACTTAATAACTTTGAAAAATAAAACTCGTTTTCTTCAATAAAATTATCATCAACTCCAATAACTGTATAGTATATTTTTTCACCAGTATCTACGGTTGCGGAAATATTAACATTTCCAGAAACAGGAGCTGAATATTTTTCTATTTTATTATCAAGCTGTTTGTCTTTTAATTCTAGTGTAATATTTTCAATTGGGGTGTTAGGATTACAAAAACCTATTATTTCATATCCACCTGATGCTTCTTGAACTTGTTTTTCAATATTAGTCCCCATCATACCAATTATCATGGACATCGTGGTAATTGTGAAAATCACAAGAGCAAAAATAGCAATAGTCATTCCTGTTCTAAATTTTGATTTTAATGCATATGAGACAGCAGTTTTTGTAACAGCCTGACCTGATTTTCCTCTTCCAATTAAAAATGTTAAACCTTTTATAATTATATTTGAGTTAACCATTACAAGAAGCAATGAAGCAAAAACAAGAAAAATACCAGAAACGATGAACATCTCTATCCCGCTGCTGTATTTTGGAAAATAATCAGATGGTAAAACCCATAAAATAAAAAGTACAATTCCTACAAGATTAAGTGCAATTTTATCCCCAACCCATCTTCGTGATATTATTCCTGCTCCAAATATCATTAAAGAGATCCCTGAGATAAACGGGGCAGCTTGTTTATTTGTTACACCTAAAAATAATAGAAGTAACCCTCCTATAAAAATAAGTAATCCTGTTCTCAACATTTTTTTATCACTTCTTGGAATTGTTGGTTCAGGAATGTTTCGTATAGCACGAACTATGTTTAACTTTGAGATCCTATTAGATGTTAAATATATTGTAATAATGGTGATTAAAAAACCTGAGACAAAACCTATGATTATACTATTTAGTGTGAAAGTGAAATATTGAAGGATATTAATTGCACCAAATGATTTCAAGATTTCTTCAAGGAGAAATATAAGTATATAACCAATGCCTATCCCAAAAAATACTCCAATAAAAGAAGCAATTAAAGCATAAACTGTTCCTTCACCTAAGTACATTTTTTTCAAATGTTTCCTTTGCATACCAATTGCTCGTGATATTCCCATTTCAGATTTACGTTCTTCAGCAAGCATGACAAAAATATTTATTATAAGAATAACACCAGCTATAATAGAGAAAGTACCAAAAACAATAAACATATTTGAAAATTGTTCCATACTTTTTTTACCATTATCAAGTACATCCTTTTTTGTTTGAACAATTTTAAAATCTAAGTTATTAGAAATCTCAACTTTATCAAACGCGTTTTTAACATCATCAGTATAATCCATCCCATCATACACACCACCCTTATTAGATATGATAATCTGATTAATCAGCCCTTTTTTATTAAGAACTTCCTGAGCAACATCTAGTGATACATATATACTATCCCCAGAACCTGCTCTTTCTTCTTCTTTTAATATATAAGTAATTGTAAATGTTTTCAGAGTTTTACCATAAATAATAACTTTTTGACCAACTTCTGCGTTTAGATCTCCTGCTGTTTTTTTACCAATCATTATTTGATCAGAATCCAGGGTTGTCACGTCTTTTCCATTTTGATCAATAAATGAACCGAAGTTTTGAGCATGATCAAAATCAACCCCAATAAAACTTACACTTGGGTTAGAAAGGTTTGTATCAAGATTAAGAATCGCAACATGGTCACTAATCTGTGGTGATAAACCATCAATATATTCTGTGTCTATCTGGTTTTTTATATCATAAAATATTGATTCATTGAAATAATCACTTTCTCCAGTAGGTTTTAATCCTTGGATTATCTCATCAGTTGTGTAAAAGGATTTTAAAATCTCAGATTCTATCATATTATTCATTGTATCCCCGATTACAAGCGATGATGATATCACACCTGTTCCCACCATTAAACCAAGTATAACAATAGCAGCGTAACCCCTACGCTTAGAGATATTTCTAACACCAAGTTTAAAAATTATTCTGTCTCTTATCATTAAAAAACTGATAATACTCATTATTATGATAAATAACCCAAGAAAAAAAATTTCAATCATTTTTCTTCACCAATGCGTTGGAACATACTCTTTTTTTATCACCCCATCTCCCATTACTAGAACACGATTTGTTCTTTCCGCAATTTTTGAATCATGGGTTACTAAAATAAAAGTAAGTTTCTGCTCTTTGTTTAATCTACATATTAGGTTCATAATCTCATCTGAGGTTTCCCTATCAAGATCACCTGTTAATTCGTCACCAAAAACAATCAAAGGGTTGGTTACTAATGATCTAGCAATAGTTACTCTCTGACGTTGCCCTCCAGAAAGCTCTGCAGGTTTATGTGATTCCCATCCTTTTAACCCTACAGTCTCAAGGGACTTTAGGGCTCTTTCACGAGCAATTTTTGGTTTCTCTCTGCAGATAAGTAATGGTAGCTCAACGTTTTCAACCGCAGATAAAACTGGTAGTAAGTTATAAAACTGAAAAATAAACCCCATTCTTTTAGCACGATATTCTGTTTTTTCATCATCTGGCATCTTATTTAATTCTTTACCTTCGATTCTTATAAAACCGCTTGTTATTTCATCCAGTCCAGAAAGACAATTAAGTAATGTTGTTTTTCCACAACCTGATACACCCATTAAAGTAACCATCTCTCCTTTTTCTATCTTTAAATTTATTCCTCGTAATGCATGAACCTGAATCTTTCCTCCTGTATACACTTTATGAACATTTTCTGCCTCTATAATGTATTCAGTTTTTTCAAATGTGACCTTTCCTACAGAGCCACATTCAGGGCATGTCACTTTTATTACATCGCCAGGATTACCTGTACATGAGATTATACTCATACATTTTGGGCATTGAACATCTTTTTTTAAATTACTCATTTATATCACAGCTTTATGCATATTATAGTTGCGACTGAGAATACTGCGTGGTCTGAAACGCAGTGAAAGACCCGCAGATGAAAAGTCGCATCTCCTTTTTTCTCCCATCAAATCATATCTGTTTTTTGTCGCACGCGGCAGAC
>Ga0172362_10001902_pt1 | contig 18042 bp, 21 predicted proteins | sample LakKivs1_kivu2a2_FD_114534 | JGI IMG/M metagenome (GOLD analysis project Ga0172362, IMG submission 114534) | Sediment microbial communities from Lake Kivu, Rwanda - Sediment s1_kivu2a2 | ecosystem: Environmental > Aquatic > Freshwater > Lake > Sediment | place: Rwanda: Western Province, Lake...
CCCCCAACTCTCGGACACCGAGACCTCCTCCGGCCGGGTCTGCCACTTTTTCGGCGCCCTTCGCATATATACCTTCCGCGACCCACGCGAATTCCGCCGCGACATGGACCGCCTGCTGCGCGGCCTCCGGAACTGCCCGCCCGCCGCTGGTGCCGAACGGGTCTACTTTGCGGGGCAGAAAGAATTCGAGAAAGAAGCGGAGAGCCTGCGCCTGGGCGTGCCGCTGCTCAAGACGACCTACGACCAGCTTTGCACGATCGGCGACGAGCACGGCGTCGCCCCTCCACCAGTTCAGTGAGATTACACTCGTGCAGAGGTCCTTATCGTGAAAGCCCTCCTCTTGACCGCCTACAACCTCCTGGAATACACGGACGTGCCTGTCCCCGCCATCGGCCCCGAAGACGTCCTCGTCCGCGTCAAAGCCTGTGGCATCTGCGGCAGCGACGTCCACGGCCTCGACGGCAGCACCCGCCGGCGCGTCCCGCCGCTCATCATGGGGCACGAGGCCTCCGGCGTCATCGCCGGCGTGGGAAAAAACGTGACGGCGTGGCACGTGGGAGAGCGCGTCACCTTCGATTCCACCGTCTACTGTGGAACCTGCCACTTTTGCCGGCGCGGCCTGATCAACCTGTGCGACGACCGCCGCGTGCTGGGCGTGTCGTGCGCCGACTACCGCCAGCACGGCGCGTTTGCCGAGTACGTCGCGCTCCCTCAGCGCATCCTCTACCGCCTGCCGGACGCGCTCTCCTTCGAGCAGGCCGCCATGGTCGAAGCCTTGTCCGTCGCCCTGCACGCCGTCGCGCGCACGCCGGTCTCCTTGAACGACACAGCCGTCGTCGTGGGCGCCGGCATGATCGGCCTGCTCGTCATCCAGGCGCTGCGCGTGGCGGGTTGCGGCCACGTCGTCGCCGTTGACCTGGCCCAGGCCCGCCTCGACCTGGCCTGCCAACTGGGCGCCGACGAGGGGCTCACGCCGGATTCCGGCGACGTCGTCGCACACATGCTCGAGCGTACCGCCGGCCGTGGCGCGGACGTCGCCTTCGAGGTCGTCGGCATCACCTCAACGCTCACCCTCGCCACCCAGTGCCTCCGCAAAGGCGGCTCGCTGACCCTGGTCGGCAACCTGTCGCCGGCGACCGAGTTCCTGCTCCAGTCCGTCGTGACGCGCGAGCTCACGCTGTACGGCTCGTGCGCCTCGCGCGGCGAGTACCCGGCCTGCCTGGACCTGATCGCGCGCCGGGCGATCAACGTGGATGCGCTGATCAGTGCCGTCGCGCCGCTGGCCGAAGGTGCTTCCTGGTTCAAGCGCCTGTACGACCGGGAACCCGGCCTCATGAAAGTCATCCTGACCCCCTGACATGGGACGCAGCTTTTCGCAGATGAACGCAGATAAGAATGCAAAAATCCGCGTTGATCCGCGTTCATCTGCGTCCCAAAAATCTTGATCAAGGAGTCGGTTTTGTGGACAAAATAAAAACTGGCCTCATCGGCTACGGCAAAGTCGCCCACACCCACGCGCTCGCGCTGGCCACGCTGCCCGAGTCCCACTTTGTCGCCGTCTGTGGCCGGGACCTGGCCCGCGCCCGCGCGTTTGCCGACCGGTATGGCGTCAGTGCCTACGACGACGTACAGCACATGGTGGCACAGGCCGGCATCGAGGCCGTCATCGTCTGCACCCCGCACCCGGCCCACGCCGCCCCGGCCATCCAGGCCGCCCGCGCCGGCGCACACGTCCTGGTTGAGAAACCGCTGGCTGCCAGCCTCCAGGATTGCGACGCCATCATCGCCGCAGCCCAGACGTCGGGCGTCAAACTCGGCGTCATCAGCCAGCGGCGGCTGTACGAGCCTGTGCAGCGCGTCAAAGCTGCCGTCGAGGCCGGCAAGATTGGCCGCCCCATCCTGGGGATCGCCATGCTGCTCGGCTGGCGCGACAGCGCCTATTACGCGGCGGACCCCTGGCGTGGCAAGTGGCACGAGGAAGGCGGCGGCGTGCTGGTCAACCAGGCCCCCCACCAGGTTGACCTGTTGCAGTGGTTTCTGGGCCCGGTTGACGAGCTGTTCGGCTACTGGGACAACCTCAACCACCCGTACGTCGAGGTCGAGGACACGGCCGTCGCCGTCTTGCGCTTCAAGAATGGCGCCCTGGGCTCCATCCTGGCCAGCAACTCGCAGAAACCCGGCCTCTACGGCAAAGTGCACGTGCACGGCCAAAACGGCGCTTCGGTCGGCGTCCAGACCGACGGTGGCGCCATGTTCGTCGCCGGCATGTCCGAAATCCTGGAACCGCCGATCAATGACCTGTGGACGGTGCCCGGTGAGGAGCATGTGCTGGCCCGCTGGCAGGCCGAAGACCGCGCGACCTTCGAGGCGATTGACGCGACCAGGCATTACCATCGCCTGCAGGACCAGGATTTCCTGCAGGCAGTTCTGGAGGACCGTGACCCGCTGGTGACGGGCGTCGAAGGGCGCAAGACAGTCGAGATCTTTACCGCCATCTACCGCTCCCAGCGCGACCGCCGGCCGGTCAAGTTCCCACTCGACGCCCGGCAAGGCGCGGAAGAGTTCGACGGCCGCCTGTCCCGGCCGGGCAAATAAAACGCGCAGCCACCGCGTCGCCCCCTTCGGCGACCCGGCCGCTCGTTCCCTCGAACCAGTCTGACCAGCGCTCGTCGAGATGCCCCTCGACCTCGATCTGATAGGTCGCCGGTCGGTCCAGGCCAGGATTCCGGCCGCTATGCTCTGTTTTATCCATGGTGCCTCCAGCGGATATGGTAACCCGAGGCGGCCCCCGTGTCGTGGGCCAAAGGTACCATTCCGGTACCATTTGGGACACAGATTCGTAAGGACGCAGAGATTTGTCCGTCTTTGCGTCTCTGCGTCCTTGCGTCTCTGCGTTGAACCTTCTTGGTTCCGGCTTGTCCGGGTCAGGGGAAGAAAGAGCGGCTAGCAGGGTCAAGCCCTGTCGTGGGGCAGGATGCCCACCAGGCGGGCCTTAGCAACTGCCTGCATCCGGCTGCGGATGCCGAGTTTGCCGTAGATGTTGCTGGTGTGGCGCTTGACGGTCCTGGGCGAGATAAAGGGCCGTTGCGCGACCTCCCGGTTCGAGAGCCCTTCGGCGATGAGCTCCGGCACCTCGTGCTCCCGTTCACTCAGCGGCTCCACCACCTCGCCCTCAATGTTCCATGTCTTGGATAGATCCGCCTGCCCGCAGCTCCGTCATCTTTCCGCCTGCCCGCAACCGGGGCAGTGGTAAGGGCGGATCTTCACGCGTCGCGATGACCAGGTGCATCTGTGGTGGCTGGCGCGCCAGCAGGAACCCCATAGCCTCGTGGATGCTCATCTCCCCGATGGCGTGGTAGTCGTCCAACACCAGGACGAACGCGGTGGGCTGGGCGGTGACGGCGTTGATCAGCGCCGTCACGAGCGCCTCAAGCGGCGGCAGTTCCGGCGATCGCAGCGCAGCCGTGACGCTTGCGCCGATGGACTCCTCGACTCCCTGAAGTGCACTGACCAGGTAGGTGAAGAAACGAGCGGGGTCATTGTCGCCTTTGTCGAGCGATAGCCGGCGACGGGGCGTTCCAATCCTTGCAGCCATCCTGTGACCAGCGTCGTCTTGCCGTACCCGGCGGGGGCTGAGATGAGAGTGAGTTGGAGTCCCCGGCGCAGGCCCTCGTCCAGCCGCTCGACCAAACGGGGGCGTGGCACCAGGCCGGGGCGGGGTGGGGGGATATACAGTTTGGTCCTCAGCAGAGGCGTGGCCATCTCTTAACCCCCACGCGATGCGGGCACACCGCCCGCGATACCTACAGGGTCGTCTGCCTCGTGTTGGGGATTGTACACCGTATTGCCCCGGCTGTCAAAAGCCGTGGGTGAGGATAGCTCAGCCAAGAGAACTGCACCTTCGTCCGCCACATCCCTTCCATCGGGGGCATCCGACGCGCACGCCGCACCCGGCTCGACTTCATCCGCCAGATCAGCGAACGGGAGCGGGAGGTGTTGCCGCTCGACAGACTGGTCAGTAGTCCAACGGCACGTACACCATCCAGGTGGACCAGCCACGCGCACTGCTGGACACGCCGATCGCCATTCGCCTGACCGGCCTTCAGCCCGGCCAGCCGGTCACGCTGCGTGCCCGCATGGGGCTCCAGGGCCCAAGGAAAATCTGCCGGAAACGGTTGTGGCCAGTGGGATGATCGAGGCGACGCCACGAGGGTGAGGTGGAGAAGGGCGACTGTTCCTGATTGAGTTGAGGCGCTGTCACTTGCGCTGAGGCCATTTTCGAATACACTACCTGCGTAATGGATTACTGGTATTATAGCCAGCATTCGGCGTGATGTAAAGAGGGAAGACACACGTGTGGGTCACGCAGCCTGTTCATTGCCAATACCTGCCTCACGACAGTTCACCAGTGCACAGTTTGCATTCCAACTCGCAATGGACAGCGCAAGCACGACTGAAGGCTGCAGCTACTGGCAAGCCGCGACTACGAACCCGCTATAATTTGTTCAACAGCGTACTGCTGATCCTATCAACGCTTATCCTGGCGTTGGCCGGATGCGAGGCGGCTCCAGCAGACAGCCTGCCGGAAACATTCTCCAGCCCACCGACAGCTACGCCTATCTTGCGCGCAACGATTGTGCTGCCGGCAATGCCAAGCGCCACACCTCCGCGCCAACCAGGCTCGCTACAGATAATCTCTCCACTCGAAAGCACCCAGGTGGCGGGAGGGGCAGAGCTGCGAATGGCGCTTTATCTCGCCGATCACGACGGTTTGCCGGTGGAGGGCGCCACGGTCCAGGCCCGGTTGTGGACCCCGGGTGGAGAGCTATTTAGCAGCCAGGCCTGCACAGACAGGGGTCAGGGCCGCTACCTGGCCGGGCTGGTGAGGCTTCCGTTACGGGGGGCCGGTGGCACCTGGCGTATGGTTGCCAAGGCCACCTGGGAGGACGGCCAACAGGCTGAGGTGGAAGGCATGTTTCAAGCCGACCCTTCCCTCAGCGAGATGTATCAAAGCCAGCATGGCTTCTGGGTCGAGTACCCGCGCATCTTCGGTTTGGGCACGGGTTTCTACAATCTCCACGAGAGCGGCGGCCTGCACTTTGAAGACTGGCTGTACCAGGATGGCAGCGGCTACGTGATACTGGATAACTACCGGTACAATGCGTTGGGCGTCACCTTTGCAGCGCTAGAAGTACACTGGCGGCAGGGTGATCTTCCAACCGATACAGTTGCGGCGATTGCCCACGCACACAGCCTGGCAGAGGCGGGCTTACATCACCAGGACCCAGACACCGCCCTCAGCAAGCTGGCAGCAGAAACGAGCACATTTCAAGGTCGACCGGCCTGGCGAGTTGCCGGCTGGGGGCAGGAGTACTACGTAACCAAGGCCGCCGCCGAGTACCCTGTCGAGTGGCTGATCTTCAATTGCCCTGGTTCAGACTGGGTGTGGTCTCTGATCCTGTCCACCAACCATCCGGCTTACATGAAAGATCTGCGGGCGTTGCAGAAGAGCTTCGAGTGTCCCCCCGAGCATCAACATTGATTCTAAATGGGCAAAGAAATCGTGCCTTGGGGCGCTGCTGGCGGCGTGCCAGGCCGACAGCAGCCCGGTGGGTGTGCGGGACGCTGCGATCATTGCAGTGGCCTGGAGCGGCTGGCGCAGGATTTCGAGCGAGCGCTGGTCGAATTCTGACAGCTCGTCGAGGAACAACACACCGCGGTGCGCCAGGCTGATCTCCCCCGGGCGCGGTATGCGCCCCCCACCAGAAAGTCCAACGTGCGAAACAGTATGGTGAGGTGCCCGGAAGGGGCGCTGCCGGATGAGCGGTGTGTCATCGGGCAGCATATCCGCCACGCTGTAAATGCGCGTGACCTCCAAAGCCTCCTCAAGCGTGAGCTCGATCTTTCCGGCGCGCACGACGGCCACCTGATCGCCGGACGAAGCGGCGGTCGCCGCGGCGACGATTCCGGTCGAGAACGTCGGTGGGCCGGTGCTGCTCCTCTCCGGCGCGGACGACCAGATGTGGCCCTCGGCGAAGATGGGCGAGATGGTCATGCAGCGGTTGGACGAGCACGACTTTCCGTTCCGCCACGAGTACCTGATCTACGAGGGAGCGGGGCACGGCGTCGGCTTCCCCTACGTGCCGACGACGATGGGGAATGCGGGCACGTTTCTGGAGGGCGGCACGCCGGAGGGCACCGCGGCCGCCAACGCCGATTCCTGGCCCAAGGTGCTGGATTTCCTGGAGGAGGCGCTGAGGTAATTCGGATCACGAAAGGACGCGAAATCTCGCGGAAGACACGAAACGGGCCGCTATGTTGGCCCGTTTCGCGTTATTCCACCTGCACACTCTTGAGTGTTGCTGAGGAATAGGGTATACTAGCAGCGTCCGTCAGCAAACAAGAGAGGGCATAATGCCTCAATTCGCTCACGCGGGTGGTCTCTGTCCAGATACGGCCTGCTGATTCATTTCGAGCAACGAGAGGAGCAAAGTGATGAACAACGGAGGAACCCTACGGCAGACGTTCGGTCTTACCCTGGTCTTGTTGTTGCTGACCGGGTGTGGTGGAGCGCACGCTGAGCCGACCACCTCGCCAGAGCCGCCCACCACTACCCCCACACCGCTCCCGCCGGCGGCCACAGCAACACCCACCCCCACGGCACCGGCGCCGCCTCACGGCGACGAACAGACCCCTACCCCGCGAGTGCCGCGCGAGGGGGAAGTGGAGATTCGCATCCCCTTCGATATCTTCAGTGAAGGCGAAGCACCGCCGGCCGCCGTGCCAGAGTGCGTGAACACCCTCCCTTTTCGCATCACCAGCGATGGGGCCCGAAGCATGATGGAAGGAGAAGGCCAGATTGATTGCCACTTCGTGGACACGCCGCAGGGAGCGCCGATCACCTATGACGTGATTCTGGAATATGACGGCGTCCTGAACGGCGAACTGCTTCCCGCTACACCCGGCAAGCCGTCCGGCTGGCTGGATGCCTACCTGACCGTGGACGGCACGATCGTACAATACTACACCGGCTATCCTGCGGAGGCGATCAACCCCTGCCCCGAGAGCGACCCCTGCCGCACGCCAGCCTCAGACGTCATACCGCTGCCTTTCGATTACCAGGATGGCAGTACGGTCACCACGCCCTGGACGTTCATTCTGCACCTGCGATGAAATAGCGCAGACCCTAAAGGTCTTCCGAGACCTTTAGGGTCTTCCAGGCGGTCGCCCCTTCAGGTATACCAACAAGGTAGCACCAGTTGGGTCGCCTTTTCAGATCCTCCAAGGAGGTGAAGCAATATGAAGGTAAGTGAGAGCTTTGCAGGAGTAGCCACGTCAGCAACTCGAGTAATTGAACTGTATTGTCCCGAACACAAGAGACTCTTTGATGATCAATTTGCGCTTAAATTTCTTCCTTTTGGGTGGCGGGTGTTTCTCAGACTGGCATACCTGCCAGGATTGCGGAGCGCGGTTTTGTCTCTACGTGAACGGCGGATGCCTGGTACATTGGGAGCAATTCTTTGTAGGACACGTTACATTGATGACGTATTGAAGTGGTCGTTGGAAGAAGGGATAGAACAACTGGTGATCCTTGGGGCGGGATTCGACAGCCGAGCCTATCGAATTGCCGGCATGAATCAAGTCCAGGTATTTGAAGTTGATCTTCCCGGGACACGAAAACTGAAACAGATTCGCATTGAGCAAGTGTTGGGGGCAGTCCCGAAAAATGTGACACTGGTAGGGATGAACTTTGATCAACAGAACCTGGATGATACGTTGAGCGCTGCAGGTTTTCAGAAGGGGAAGAGGACGCTTTTCATCTGGGAGGGAGTGACACAATACATCACGGCAGAAGCGGTCAATAACACCCTTGAGTTTGTCTCGGCTGTTTCTGGAGTTGGAAGTGCGATCGTATTTACCTACGTTCGTCGGGGGATAATTGATGGGACTGCTCGTCCTGAATGGTTTGAGCCGTTTTTAACGTTTGCCAGAAAAGTAGGGTCACCTTTCATATTCGGTCTTGATCCAGATGAACTGGAGCAATACCTGTCCGACCGCAGATTGAAGCTAATAGATGACGTTGGTGCCGCCGAGTACCAGGATCTTTATCTCAAGCCACTCGGGCGTGAGATGAACGTTTTCGATGGCGAGAGAGTCGCGTTTGCCGAGGTAATAGCGATTCAGGACACCCCGGCCCGCTTGTCCCCCGGCCCGCACAGACCCTAAAGGTCTTCCGAGACCTTTAGGGTCTTTCAATTCGTGGACGCTCAGTTTTTCTGCTACGCGCGTGGCCTGACGGCGTGAAATGCCAAGGGTCGTACAGATGTCCCTGTTCGTCACGTATCCCTGGCGCTCCAGGATCGGCTCCAGGGCTTGATACTCAACGGGCCTGGCAGGTTGAGGTTCCGCCTCTGCCGGGTTAAGCTCGTAGACTCTCCCCCCCCTTGCGGGGCAAGCGGACGATCCCTCTGCGGATCAGGTCCTCGATGTCCCGCCATTTGCCTTGCGCGTCTTAGTGTGCTAAAATCGCTCCAGGCCAAGCGAACACGGCATAGGGGGACCAATGCCACTGAACGAAGCCGACACACGCGCTCAATTGATTGACCCCCGGCTGGAGGCAGCCGGCTGGGGCAGCGACCAGGTCTCGCGCGAGCACTACTATCGCCGCGACGTCCAATACACACCGGGGCGCATCGTCCTGCGGGGCGATCAGGTCCGCCGGCGAACGGGGCGCAAGGTAGACTATCTGCTCCGTTTCTCTGGATTCCCCATCGCCATCGTAGAGGCCAAACCCGAGGCGGAACCACCTGAGCGCGGGCTGGAACAGGTCAAGGGGTATGCCCGCGACCTGGGCGTCCCCTTCGTGTATGCCACCAACGGCCACGGCATCGTCGAGTACGACTACTTTACCCGCCAGAGCCGCGAACTGGCGGCCTTCCCTTCGCCCGACGAGGCCTGGCAGCGCTGGCTGACCAACACGGGCCTCTCTGAATTCACCGATCCCCAGCGCGTGGCAGAGGCCAGGGCGCTCTACGACCCGCAGGCCGCCGAGGCCCGGCGCCGCAATCCACTGCTCCACCCCTACTGCCCCGCGTCGCTCACCGGCAAAGAGCCTCGCTACTTCCAGGAGATCGCCGTCGCCCGCATCCTGGAGCGCGTGATGCGCGGGCAGAAGCGCATCCTGCTGACGATGGCGACCGGCACGGGGAAAACGTTCACCGCTTTCCAGGCGGTGTGGAAGCTGCTCCGCTCCGGCTGGCTGCACCGCCGCCATCCCGACCGGCCGGCCCGCATCCTGTTCCTGGCCGACCGGGTGGTCCTGCGGGACCAGGCCTACAACGTCTTCTCGCCATTGGCGGCGCAGGGGAGCGATCCCCGTCATCGCATCGCAGGGCGACCGCTGCCCCTGCACTATGACGTTTACTTTGGCATCTACCAGAGCCTGTGGAGCGAGGACGAGGGTGGCCGGCGGCTCTACGAGGAGTTCCCGCCCGACTTCTTCGACCTGGTCATCATTGACGAGTGCCACCGCTCCGGCTGGGGCACCTGGAAAGAGATCCTCGATCACTTGAGCGCCGCGATCCACCTGGGGATGACGGCGACCCCCAAGCGCACCGACAACGTGGACACCTATGCCTACTTTTGCACCGACGAGCCGGAGGTGTGGGTGGACCCCGACGACCCGGCGAAGGGGAAGCAGCAGCCGCCGGCCTACGAGTACAGCCTGGGCCAGGGGATCGAGGACGGCTTCCTGGCCACCTACAAGGTCCACCGCGTGCGCACGACCGTGGACAAAGAGGGGCTGCACGTGCGGGAGGTCCTGGAGGCCGGCGCCGAGGTCTTTGTCCCGGAGGCCGTGGAGGCCAGGGAATTCTACACCACACCCCAGTTCGAGCGCGAGATCACCCTGCCGGACCGCACCCGGGCGATGGTTGACCACCTGGCCCAATTGCTGCGGCGCTTTGGGCCGATGGAGAAGGCAATGATCTTTTGCGTGGACACCGACCACGCCCAGTTGGTCTCTCGCCTGCTCAACGATCACTTTGGCCACCTGGGGTACGACGACTACGCCGTGCCCATCGTGGCCGAGGAGGGGGAGGACGCGCGCCGCTGGCTGCGGCGCTTCCAGGATAGCGACCAGCGCACGCCGGTGATCGCCACCACGGCAGAGCTGCTCTCCACGGGAGTGGATGTGCCCGCGTGCCGCACGATCGTCTTCATGAAGACGGTCGCCTCGCCCGTGCTCTTCAAGCAGATCGTGGGCCGGGGCAGCCGGCTCGACCCGGCTACCGACAAGTACTGGTTCCGCGTGGTGGACTATACCGGGGCCACCCGCCTCTTCGACGAGTGGGACCGCCCACCGCTGCCCCCGGAGGACGCACCCCCAGGACCGGAGACGGGGACGTTGGAAGGAATCGTGACCCACGCGGAGCGAGCCATCCCCATCCAGGGCGCGTCGGTCTCGATCCTGCTGGGCCCCAACGATCAGCGCGGCCCCATCTACAGCGACGAGGAGGGCGGGTTCCGCTTCGAACGGCTGCCGGCGGGCGTGGCCACCCTGGCGGTGAGTGGCCCCGGCTTCCGCCGCCGGCAGATGAGGCTGGAGGTGCTGGAAGACGATGTCACGGTCGTCGAGGTGTTGCTGAGCGAGGCGGGAGAACCGCCGGGCAAAGTCAAGGTGACCGGGCTGGAGGTGACCATCGCCGACGAGGCGGTCTTTCTGATCGAGGCCACCGGCGAGAGCCTCTCCCTCCAGGAGTACGTGGACTATACCCGGCGGACGGTATCTGACCTGGTGGGCGTCGAGGGGGTGGCCGGCCTGCAGCAAGCCTGGGCAGATCCGGACCGCCGGCGGCGCTTCCTAGAGGTCCTGTACCGCTCCAGCGTCCACCCCGAGGTGCTTGCGGAAGTGATGGGGCGGGGGGACGCCGACACCTTCGACCTGCTGGCCCACCTGGCCTTTGGGGAGCCGGTGCGCACGCGCGACGAGCGCGCGCAGGCCTTTCGCAATCGCCACCAGCGCTTCCTGCAGCGCTACAGCCCCGGGGCGCGGGAGGTGCTCCTGGCTCTACTGGAAAAGTACCGCGTGGGCGGCGTGGAGGAGATGGCCAATCCGCAGGTCTTCCGGCTGCCGCCCTTCGACCAGATGCGGCAGATCGTAGGTGTGCAGCAGCGGTTTGGGGGAACGGATGGACTGCGCCAGGCGATGCGGGAAGTGCAGCGCCGCCTGTATGCCTGAAGAACAGGAACTGAGCCCTTATGAGCGAAGAGTATAGAACGATCGTCTATGCAGGTAAGGAAGATCGGAACCGTGAATACAAGCAATCCTTCCCTTGGGAGCGAAAACGCCACGGCGAGACGATGGCAAAGATTGCCAGAACTATATTGGCAATGAGCAATCTCAGGGATGGTGGGCATATCGTCGTTGGCGTCGAAGATGGAACACCATGCCTACCCAAGGGAGTGCAGGCCAAACACCTGTCAACGTTTTCTCATGACAAAGTGGCAGACTTTGTCCGGAGCTATGCCGATCCCTACGTCAACTTCTCCCTTGACATTGTAACCCTTGATGAGATGAACTTTGTGGTTGTTGCTGTCAGTGGATTCGATGAGTTTCCAGTGATCTGCAAGTCGTCCTACGAAAATATCCTGGCTGAAGGGGCTGTCTACATCCGACCACGGAGCGGCCGTCCCAGGAGCGCGCGAATCACTAGCTATGCGGAGATGCGAGAGCTACTTGATCTGGCTACCGAGAAAGGTGTCCGACGGTTCCTGGAGATGGAAGCAAGGGTTGGAATTCTGGGACCAACAGATGCTGAGAAATTTGAGCAGCAATTAGTGGATTTCTCATGAACACTGAATTACTAGAAAAGATCAAAAGCCGGGGCTACTGGCGCATAGTTATCAGACCCGAGCAATTCGTGGCCGAACGGATACCCACGCTGGCAGAATGCCAAAGTATTGTCGAAAGGAACCAGGTCCAATACCGCGGCTTGTACTTGCCTTACATCGATGACCAGAGTACACGTCATGGCCTTGACTACATCGAAGTAGCATTTAGCACATCTGGCAGCGTGCACGAAACTTGGAGACTCTATCAAAGCGGTCAGTTTGTGCTGTTTAGAGGATTTCGAGAGGATTGGATGAAAGAGGACTCCTGGTTTCGTTCTCACCAGAAGCCTACCATCGAATCAGGGACAAAGCTGGATATTCTATCAACTTTATATCAACTATCCGAGACATACGAATTCGCTACCAGGCTTGCCCAAGCAGACACTCTTGGCAACCGATTATTCCTTGATGTGAATCTCGTTCACACAAAGGGACGGCGTCTTTTCTTTCGGGATAGCGCCAAATATGATTTTCCACCTTTTCTCCCACCTTCCGCAGAGTGTGAACTTGAGGAGCTTCCCAGACAGCGCTCTTTCGATGTAGCCGATTTCATTGCGCGTTCTCGGCAGTACTCATTCGATCACTTCCTGTGGCTGTTGGAACGCTTCAACGTCAACGTCTCAAGAGGATTCCCAGACTTCAAACAGGATCAGGAAAGGCTCTTTGAGGGACGGCTGTAGTTTGATAGTTGTTTCCTGGACGCCCAGCAGAAAGTGCTGTGCACCTCCCGAGTATCCCCGTTTATATTGACGAATTATAGATATAGGATATAATAAAGACATAACAGGCAGGAGGTGTCCTATGTCGGTCAAAGTGATGGTCTCCTTTCCCGCCGAGTTCCTGGCGGAAGTTGACGAGGTGGCCCTGAACGAGCACCGCAGCCGCAGCGAGTTGCTGCGCGAGGCCGCGCGCCTCTACATCGAGACACGCCACCGGCGCCGCCCCGGCGATGCTCCCCGCGTCCGTTCGGCGATAGCGCTTCAAGACGCCCTGGCCCGTTTGTCCCCCGGCACAGGCGAGGATAGCGCCGCCGACGTGCGCCGCTGGCGCGAGGCCCGCTGATGGACGGCGACGTCGTCCTCGATACGTCGGTGGTCATCAAGTGGTTCCGCCAGGGCGAGGTATTGGCCGGCCCCTCCCTGGCGTTGCGCGACGCCTACCTGGACGGGCAGATCACCGTGTCGGCGCCCTCACTGCTGGCCTACGAACTGGCCAACGTCCTGCGCTACAAGAGCGACCTGACCCCAGGCCAGGTCCAGGAGGCGGTCCAGAGCCTGTTCGACATGGGCCTGGAGTTAATCCCTCCCCTGAGCCCCGTGATGCGCCGCGCGGTCGAGCTTGCCCACACCTGCGATACGACCGTCTACGATGCCGCCTTCGTCGCGCTGGCGGAATCGCTGAATGCGACCTTCGTCACGGCCGACGAAAGGCTGGTCCGCAGGCTGCAGACCCTTCCCTGCGTGCGTTTCCTGGGCGACATCAACTCGGAGTGATGCTGTGACGGGACAATCTTCCCCACCCCATTCGAACCAAACCCGCGCCTCCCTCGCCAACGACATCTGGCGCGCCTGCGACATCTTGCGCCGCGACAACAACTGCGGCGGCGTCATGGAGTACGTCGAGCACCTGGCCTGGCTGCTCTTCCTGCGCTTCCTGGACGCCCAGGAGGAGGTGTGGGCGGCCGAGGCCGCGCTGGAAGGCCAACCCTACCAACGCATCCTCGACGGCGACCTGCGCTGGTCCTCCTGGGCGCGCAAGGACTGGGACGCCGACGAGCTGCTGCGCTTCGTTCACGGCACCCTCATCCCCACCCTGCAGAGCCTCAGCGGCGACCCGCTGCGCGAGACCATCCAGGGGGTCTTTACCGAGCGTAACGTGGTCGTGGCCGCCTCGGGCTACAACCTCAAGGAAGTCGTCGCTATCGTGGATGGCATTGACTTTCACAGCGAGGACGACATCTTCACCGTCTCCCACGTCTACGAGGACCTGCTGCAGCGGCTGGGCAACGAGAACCGCTTAGCCGGCGAGTTCTACACCCCGCGCCCGGTGGTCCGCTTCGTCGTCCGCGTCGTCGCGCCCCGCGTCGGCGAGACAGTCTACGACCCGGCGTCGGGGTCGTGCGGCTTCCTGGCCCAGGCCTACGAGCAGATGAAGGGGCAGGCGCGGCGGGTGGAGGAGTGGCGCACGCTGCAGGAGCGCACGCTGTACGGGCAGGAAAAGAAGGCCGTGCCGGCATTGCTGGGGACGCTCAACATGGTGCTCCACGGCGTCACCGCACCCAAGGTCCGCCGGGGCAACACGCTGGAGGAAAGCGTCCTGGGCGCGGTGTCCGACCGCTACGACGTGGTGCTGACCAACCCACCCTTCGGCGGCACCGAAGGCCGGCACATCCAGGCCAACTTTCCCGTGCGCTCCAACGCCACCGAGTTGCTCTTTGTGCAGCACGTCATGAAGAAGCTCAAGGCGCGCGACGGCGCCCGCTGCGGCATGGTCGTGCCGGAGGGCACGCTCTTCCGCGGTGGGGCCTTTGCCGAGGTCAAGAAGCAACTCCTGGAGCAGTTCACCCTGCACACCGTGGTCAGCCTGCCGCCGGGGACCTTTGCCCCCTATTCCGACGTCAAGACGGCGCTGATCTTTTTCGAGCGGCCCGGCCCGACGGAGGAGGTGTGGTACTATGAGATGGCGCTGCCGGAGGGGCTGAAGAAGTTCAGCAAGGGTAGCCCCGTCCAGGACGAGCACTTCCGCCAGGCGCAGGAGCTTTGGGCTGCCTGGGACGCCTGCCGCCGCGGCGAGGCACCGCGTCCCGAGCCGACCCACAATTCCTGGATCGTGCCGGCCGGCGAGTTCAGGGAGCGGGACTATGACCTGAGCGCCCGCAACCCCAACCAGGCGGCGCTGGAGCGGTACCGCCGCCCCGCCGAGATCACGGCGGGCTTGCTGGAGCGGCTGCGGGAGATGATGGCCATCGTGGAAGACCTGCACGAGATGGTCGGGGATGGTGAGGAGGAAGCGGCTTGATGGAAAAGTGGCCCTTGCCCAAAGGGTGGGGGTGGTCCACGCTGGGAGAGGTTTGCGAGATCAACCCACGCCGGCCGCACCTGGATAGAGCCGACAACGTGCCAACTTCTTTTGTTCCTATGGCAACAGTGGATGAGCGGCGGGGCGTGATTACGGCCTTGCAGACCAAACCTTATCGTGAGGTAAGACGGGGATATACCCATTTCGAGGAGGGAGACATTCTGTTTGCCAAGATCACGCCCTCAATGCAGAACGGTAAGTCGGCTATTGCTCGTGGATTGACTGACGGGGTTGGTTTTGGCTCCACGGAGTTCCACGTTCTCAGGCCTGCGGAGCGAGTCATCGCGGAGTGGGTCCACCTGTTTGTGCGACAGGCCAACTTCCGGGAGGAAGCTACTCAGTACTTCCGGGGAGCCGTTGGTCAGCAGCGTGTTCCACAAGAGTTCCTGGAGGTTCATCCTGTTCCAGTTCCACCGTCTACTGACATCCAGCGCCGCATCGTCGCCCGCGTCGAGGCCCTCTTTGCAGAACTGGCCGAGGCGCGGCGGCTGCACGGAATCGCTTGCCAGGACGCCGACAAGCTTCTTGATGCAGCAATGGCTGACATCTTCTTGAAGAAGGCACTCAATCGTTGGGATATAATGCCGCTCAAACGCCTGGCCAAGATTGACGCCAAGCTCGTGGACCCCACCCTGCCCGCTTACCGAGATCTCCCCCACATCAATGGTAATGTAATCGAATCGGGCACCTGTCGTCTACTACCCTGCAATACGGCAGCCGAGGACGGTATGACCAGCGGCAAGTATCTCTTCGCCCCTGGTAACGTGCTGTACTCAAAGATTCGACCCTACCTGCGCAAGGCTACGACGGTGGGCTTCACCGGTTTATGCAGTGCCGACATGTACCCTCTGGCAGTAACTTACGAGCGCCTGGCCCCCCGCTTCTTGATGTGGTCTTTGGTTGCCTTACCGTTTACAGCCTATGCCGTTGACCATTCTGGGCGTGCCAGGATGCCGAAGCTTAACCGTTCCCAACTCTTCTCGTACCCATTCCCACTACCTTCACCGGAGGAGTAGCATCGTATTGTCGCCTACCTGGATGGAGTGCAAGCGCAGGTTGCGATGCTGAAGCAGGCGCAGGAGGCCACGGTAGTAGAACTGGAGCAACTGGAACAAGCCGTTCTGTCGCAAGCGTTTCGAGGAGAACTGTGAGTCGCTACGTCTTCGTCGCCGACGAAATGGGCACGCCGGGGATGGCCCCCGGCACCAGCAATACATTCGTGTTCGGCGGCTACGTCGTCTGCGAGCGCGATGTCCCACGCGCGGTCGCAGCCTGGCGCAAGGTCAAGACGGAGATGTGCGGGCGTGCCGACGTCGAGCTAAAGTGGAAGCACTTTTTCGTAGACGCCGATAATCCCAAGATCGCCTGCCCGTTGCTAGTGAAGAACCCTCGCGCCCGCCGTAATCTGGCTGCGCTGGCGCTAGACTACCTGTTTCACCAAACGCCTCTTGTCCCAGCCGTAGCCGTCTCGCGCAAGGATCGAGCCACGGATGCCCTAATCACCCAAAGCAAGAAGGGGAAGGACAAGATTGACGATGAGATGATGTGGGTAGGTCCGGTGGCGCAGTTTGCGCTTTTCCTCAACCTTCGCCGCGCCAAGGGCACGCTCTGGTTTGACCGGCTGGGCAGCGAAAAACAGGAAGCATGCCGGCAAGCGTCCTGGTCCGAGCAGTTGCGGATGGTCAGAGATGGCGAGATCCCCTCGCCGTTTGAAGACAATCTTCGCAAGATCCTGGCTATCGACGAGCAGATCAAGTTCTTCGACTCGGCGGAGAACGAGGCTGTGCAGATCGCCGACTTTGTGTGTGGCGTGATCTGGCAAGCCGCCGAGGGTGACGAGGCCTTCCTGGGCCGGCTCATTGATAAATACGGTCCAAATGCAACTCGACAAGGATTGGGCATCCTGCACGTCCAATAGCCCGACCACTATTCAAGCTCCTTCTTGGCAAAAGTCCAAATGAAGCCTTCGTTCAACCCCCACGTACCCCTGCTGGCCCGTTACCTCAAGCCCCAGTGGCCCCGCGTCTCCCTGCTCGCGGTGCTGATCCTGGGCCAGATCGGGCTGCAACTCCTCAACCCCCAGATCGTGCGTACCTTCATTGACACCGCCCAGGCGGGTGGCGCGCTGGCGAAACTGACCGGCGCCGCCCTCCTCTTCCTCGCCGTCGCCATCGCCGGCCAGGCGCTCTCCCTGGCCGTCACCTACCTGGGGCAGAACGTGGCCTGGACCGCCACCAACGGGCTGCGGCTCGACCTGACGCTCCATTGCCTGCGGCTCTGGTTTCCTGGTGGAAAGCACAAACGCTGATGACACCTGATCACCCCACAGAAGAGCGCTGGTTCGAGCGCACCCTGGACACGTTGCGCCACGCCGGACCTCTGGGAGAGGCCATGGCGACGGCCATCGCGGGTGGGGCCGATGAATACACCGGGGGCATCCGACGCACACACCGTACCCGGCTCGGCTTCGCCCGGCAGAGCACCGGCGCGTGCTGGTTCGACTGGCGCCGGCTGCGTTTCGGCATCTTCCTGAACGCCGATTACGCGCACCTGCAACCCGACGACGCCTGGCTCGCCGCGCTGCTGGCCCACGAGGCCAGGCATCTGCAGCAGGGAGTGCTGGAGGCACTCTCTGTGCGCGGGGAACTGGACGCCTGGCAGTTGCAGTACGACGTGCTGGAGCGGTTGTCGGCCGCGCCCCACGACCCGGCCTGGCGAGAGCTTTGCGCCCTCGTGCCCGATTCTCGTGCCAACCTGAGGCGGGCGCGTGCGCTGATGAAGCAGATCGCCGGGCCACGCTATCGCATAGGTTGGCTGCCGCTCTGGCCGCTGCCTGCGGAGGTAGGGTATCAATTGAGGAACGCCGGGCAGCGAGTCCTCCGCGCAATTCGTGCCCTTCCTTGACCTGTGGACAGTTAGGCCGTATACTCTGGCCGTAGGACCGGCTTCATCCAGAGTCCCCCGCTGAAGCGGGGCGTCCGCCACATTTGGAGCCCCCTGTTGAAGTAGTGTATCCGCCACGTCCCGCACGGTGAACCAGGGTGAGGAGGGTGTGAGATGCACAAAGGACAG
>Ga0172362_10001906_pt1 | contig 18027 bp, 14 predicted proteins | sample LakKivs1_kivu2a2_FD_114534 | JGI IMG/M metagenome (GOLD analysis project Ga0172362, IMG submission 114534) | Sediment microbial communities from Lake Kivu, Rwanda - Sediment s1_kivu2a2 | ecosystem: Environmental > Aquatic > Freshwater > Lake > Sediment | place: Rwanda: Western Province, Lake...
GCTTTACTGGAGCTGAGAATGTTCTCAAAAAAAATTTCCATTCATCCTTATCTTTACATACCCTTTGTGCTTGGCTTGAGCTGGCTTCCCTGGTTTATGGCTGTTTCTACAGGCAGGGGGATTGAGAATCTGGCCGTGAAGCTTCTGCTTCTTGGCGGCCTGCTGAGCCCCCCAGTGGTTGCAGTGGTGTTCATTCTCCTCAGTGAAGATTCCGAATATCACTGGAATTACTGGAGAAGGGTCTTTGACCCGACGCTGATTACGGGAAAAGGCTATCTTCAGATATTTTTATTGCCGCTCTTAATCATAGTTGCCGCCATACTTCTTTCTTTTGCCTTTGGTGAGTCAATTTCCCAGCTCAAGCTTGTGCCCGAGGTAAAATCTCATCTTCCATCGATTTTGATCTTCATTTTATACGTATTTTTCCTCGGTCCTTTTCCGGAAGAGCTTGGCTGGAGGGGCTACTGGCTGGATAAATTAAAAAACCATCTTTCCGGACTTAGAGCCAGCCTGCTTATCGGCCTGGTCTGGGCTTTATGGCATATACCGCTGTTTATGGTCAAGGGCTACCCGCTCCAGGCCAAGACTCAAGAGCCTCTTCTTTTAGCTTTTTATTTTTTAGACCTTTTCCCCAAGTCTGTCATTTTTACTTATATCTATTTTAAGAATCAGAGGAGCACTCTGGCCGCAATTCTTTTCCATTTTATGATTAATTTCCTTGGCCTGCTTTTTGAAATTAAACCCCTGACTGAAGGTCTTCAGACTTTTCTCTATATAGTGGTAGCGTTCTATTTTGTGGGTAGAAATAAGGAAGTTTTCAGTTAGAATTAATCAATCTACCTGCAGTTTCAATTGCTCATATCTGGATCGCCCGTATCTTCCTTCCAATATGAAGTTGACCTTATTAACTCATCCATCTTCAGAGGCAGTCGCACCTCGGGGCAGGATTTGGGCTCAGGTGGCGGTTGATGAGTAGAAATTGAAATGAGTGGAGCGGCCCTGAAGACTGTTTATTGCATCACGTCCGTGGGCTGGGGATAAGTGCCCAAAAAAAGAGCCCCGGCCTGGAGGATGATATAAACAACAAAGGCCAGGATGAGTATTCCAAAGATTATGAATAGTATGGACTTAAGGTTTGATACCTTTTGAGCAATGCCCTGAGGGAAAAAGACATCAAAACCCATTTTGCCCAGCATGATGATCAGAATCATCATTCCCAGGGCTAATCTATAAACATACTGCTTGGCATGAACGAAATCAGACTGGTCAATCTTGATAAAAGGAAATAGAAGCCAGAAAGCAATCAGAAGTGCGATTGCTCCGGGCAGGTGCCTTAAGGCTTGTGATTTCAGGGCCTCTATGTTCATCAACTAAATTCTACTCTTTGTAGCCGATTGTTATCAATAAGCTATTTTAAACCGTAGAATTTCATGATTACTGTTGAACTTGTTGATAGCGATTTTGCATCCGCTTATTTCGCCGTGGACCACAAACTCTTGCGGAGTATTATCTCGGTTTCTGGGCGGGCTTGCTTTAAGAATTCTTATCACGTCTCATCGCTCATCAGCCAAAATTATTAACTGCTTAAAAGATTTCCAGGTTTGAAATATAATGAATCAATCGGAATTATGAAGTTATAATTAAAGAGAGTTGAAACTCAAACAGAAAAGACAGGCGGAGATGCCTATTGAACCCTGATAAAAAGTTGAATGATGTCCTGGGAAGTCTGGCCTGACCTTGCTTGGTAAAGGAGCCTGAACTCAGGATTGGTCAGGATTTGAATACATGGTGCAATTTTTAGTCGTCAACGATTGGCCATAAAGACGACCGGAGGCAGGCGAATGAAATTTTCATACAGTCCGCTTTTTCCTGAGGCAAGAGACCGGACTCGATATCTCCGGCTGACTGCGGAATATGTGCGTGAAGTTAAGAGCCGGAAGAAAAAAATCCTCGAAGTAAAACCGGAGGCGTTAAGAATTGTAGCCCGTGAAGCTTTTTCCCGGGTTAATTTTTATTTCCGGACTTCGCACCTGGAAAATTTAGCTTCGATTCTTGATGACCCTGAATCTTCAGCTAATGATAGGTTTGTGGCTGCTGCACTCTTAAAAAATGCCATCATCTCGGCTGAAGGTGTTTTGCCGCTCTGCCAGGACTCCGGGACCGCCAATATCTTTGGCTTCAAGGGAGAAAAAGTCCTCACTGGCGCCGACGATGCCCGCTGGCTGAGCCGTGGAGTGTTTGAAGCTTATACCGGTCTAAATCTTAGAGCATCGCAGATGGCTCCTCTGTCCATGCTTGAAGATGTAAACACCGGCACAAATCTGCCTGCTCAGGTCGAGATATTTTCTACGCCCGGGTGTGAATATAGATTTCTTTTTATTGCTAAGGGCGCCGGGTCATCCAACAGGACTGCTCTTTATCAAGAAAATAAGTCATTGCTGAGGGACGAACAAACTCTGATGGATTTTTTAAGAGATAAGATTATGGCTATCGGCGTTGATGCCTGCCCGCCTTACAGGATGGCAGTGGTCATCGGTGGCCTGTCCGCGGAGCTTAACTTAAGGGCGGTTAAACTGGCGACGGCTGGCTGGCTGGACAATCTGGTTACGAATCCTTCAGGATTGCCGCAGGGCTATCGTGACCTGAAGTGGGAAGAAAAAGTTTTAAAAATTGCCAGGAAAACGGGGCTTGGGGCCCAGTTTGGGGGAGCGGCCCTGGCGGTCGAAGCTCGAGTAATCCGGCTGCCAAGACATAGCGGGTCTTTACCTCTCGGCATTGGAGTCAGTTGCAGCGCTGACCGTAATATAAGAGCCGGGATAAATCGGAACGGAATTTTCATCGAGGCTCTGGAGATGAACCCGGCCCGTTTTCTGAAAAAGATTGAGACACTGGGGTTCGAAAAGGTTCCAGAAATCAATCTTGATCAATCAGTTGATGACCTGATCTCCGAGCTTTCAAAGTTTCCTGTGGGGACACGGCTCAGTCTATCCGGGACGCTGATTGTTGCCCGGGACACAGCTCATCTCAGGCTGAAGAAAATGCTGGATAAAGGGGAGCCGCTACCCGATTATTTTAAAAGACACCCCGTTTATTATGCTGGACCGGCCAGGACGCCCGAAGGTATGGCTGCCGGGAGCTTTGGCCCGACCACAGCCCGGAGAATGGATGCTTATGTTGAAGAATTAATGAAGGCCGGGGCTTCCAGAATAATGATAGCCAAGGGCGGCAGGTCGCTAAACGTGGTTGAAGCCTGCCGGAAATATGGGGGCTTTTATCTTGGAACGATCGGCGGAGCAGCAGCCCTGGTGGCTAAGGAGCATATTGTGTCGTCGGAGCCAGTGGATTTTGAAGACCTGGGCATGGAGGCTGTGAGGAAAATCGTAGTGAGGAATCTACCTGCTATTGTCATCTTCGATAATAAGGGAAACAGGTTGTATTGAGGATTCTAATAGCGTTAAGGCCTGAGAGGACCGCGTTTCTTCTTTTTTCGCTCTATGGAGACACCCGGTTATTGGCCAGGATTAAAAGTCTATCTTCTTGGTTATGGGAGATAGCCGGATATACAGATGCTCGTAGAAACATATGCCGTCAGCAAGAAAATTATTAGACTCAGTCTAATATGCCGGATTATATATTTCGATGCAAATAAAAAGCAGATACAAAGAGAGGGTTGATTTTCAGGCGGGATGGGCTTGCGGAGAGTTTAAATTTCAATAATTTATTGATTATCTTAAAGATACATAAGACTTTAATTAATCAGTATGGGTGTATAATACTAACACAGGTGAACACAAAAGAGGACAGCAACAACAGAGCCCTGGCCTTATCTAAGGGTAGAAAAAAGGCTGCAGCCTGGCACGTTTTATGCTGTATCTAAGATGTGGAGCTTGCCATGAAAAAGATAAAGGTCTTTACGGTCCTATCATTTTTTTTGCTTCTTATGGGGCTTGAGCCCGGACTGGCCGGCACAAAGCATTATTCATTGGTCAACGGCGAAGAGAATTTCTACTTCGGATTCATTAGCTACATTCCCAAAGATATAGGGTCAAAACCGCCTGAGATAATCCGGCCCGGCCTGGCCGCGCCAGAAAAAGGGACAATTAACTTTCCGCTGGGTCCCGGTGATGAAGTTGTTATCTACGATATGCCATGCGAAATCCAGTTTGACAGCGGCACCATAGTCAGGCTTGATGTTAATACCAGGCTTAAAATTGAAACCATCATGGCCCAAACTCTGAGTTCTTCCAAACAACTTTCCAATCTTTATCTCGAAAGAGGAAATATTTATCTGATGTATACTGCCTATAATTCTTGGGAAATTTTCCAGCTTCTTTCCCCAACAACTGCTATGAAGATGAAGAATCATACAGTAGCTCTGGTAAGTGTAGCTGAAAATGGAGAGACTAAGCTGGCGGTTAAAGAAGGAAAAATTAATTTGCTTTACGGGCCTGAGAGCGAAAAACTTGAGAGCGTTTCAGTCAAAAAGGGCGATTGTCTTATGATTACTGCTGACCATAAGCCTCAAAAGAGAGAAGGATTTGCTGAACTTAGTGATTTTGAAGTCTGGAATGTCGAGATAAACAAGGATTTCCTGGAATTGCACAAAGGATTTACTCCTTTGCCCAAGCCTATCCAGAAGCTTCCTCGTGCCGTCTTTCACTTCGCTCAATTTTATTCCAGCGTCTACGGTGAATGGCTCTGGGACGAATATTATGGCTATGTCTGGAGGCCTTTCTATAACGATGTTTATCCCTGGGGGAATTGGTCGCCATACGTCTACGGTCGCTGGACCTATCTGAACGGTTCTCTGTTCTGGGTTCCAGAAGAACCCTGGGGTTGGGTTCCATATCATCTGGGGATCTGGCAATGGGATGAGAAACATGGATGGGTCTGGATTCCTGGTTCAATGTTTGCCCCCGCCTGGGCGGTCTGGGATTTCTATTTTGGTTACTATTCCTGGAAACCATTGACTTTGATGGGCTTCTGGCTGTATTGGGATCCCTTATATTATCACTACACGGGTTATTACATTCCAGGTTACGGAAGTGCTGGTGGTCAAACAGGAGGAAATCCGGATTCACGGAAGGTTCTTACTGAGATCAGAAAAAACCAGTTAAAGAAGCCCCAGGCTGGCGCTCTTGCGATTCCAGGTGAGTATAAGTCAATCCTGAAAAATCTGGACAGGGCTATAGAAAAAGGAGATCCCGAAGTCCTTAAAAGAATCAGCATCAAACCTCCAGAGCCAGTTATGATTAGAAGGGAAGATATTGCTGCCGGTAATCTTGCTGCCCGAAGAGTTGCCGGTGGTGAGATTTTAGAAAGGCTAAAACAGGATTCTGCGAATGAGGGCAAGGGCTCCAGAGAGACTGGGATGGCTTTGGCACAAAAGCTGGCTGTTTACGAATTTTTAAGAGACAGGAGGCTGGCTGCGGCTTCAAAACCAGCCGAAAAAACTGACCAGGGCTCCAGGGTCAAGATAAGAGAAAACTTGATTGCTCTGACGCCCGGTTCTCTGGTTGAGCGTGGGATGGAGCCGAAATCTGAAAATCTCATTCCTGTCAGGAGACCGTCAGCTGTTTCTATGCGGTTTCGCGATTGGAATCCTGACATAAAAGTGGCTAAAGAGCTCGGAGTCCATGTGGTTTATGATAGCACCAGAAACTCAATAATTTCCCCTGAACTGCGTTTTACGTCCAGAGAAGCCAGGGAAACAAGGATAAGGTTGACTTCAGGCGGATTTGTTCAGACCGGTCCAGCCTCTGGTCCACATTCTGGTTATATTTCCAGTTCATCGAGTTCCAGTTCCAGTTCTGCCAGCCAGGGTAAAGTGGCTTCTCCAGAAAGAGGTTCAGCGCCTTCATCCAGTCATCAATCAGGGTCAGGCCGTATCAAAGAACATTAAACATATCCCAGGGGGAGCGGTTAACGCGGTTTGTTTCTGGCTCAAATATTCTGGACGCCTTGAATTTTGGTCAAATCAACGCCCTTAAATTCTGATTTGAAAACCTATTTCATATAAAAGGAAAATCCATCCTTGAATTCTTTTAATAAACCGCACAATATTCATGGCTTTTGTATGGGCCTTAGCCAGGGTATTTTACTGACGATTCCCATGAATGGGTTTTTAAACCGAGTCTGGAAATGCAGGAGGAGAAACTGGCTACAATCAGGGGTCTCCCCGGCCTGGAAGTTAAGGGTTGACTTATTTTTGTTTTTTGGATAATATTTTAAATCATTTTAAGATAGAGAGAGACAGGAAGACATGGTCAAATTAAGATTGATGAGATTTGGTGCTAAGAAGAAGCCAACTTACAGAATCGTAGTTATTGATTCCCGGCGAGCCAGGCAGAGCAGGACTCTGGATACTATCGGATATTACAAGCCCCGGACTCAACCCGTCGAGTTTAGGATGGACCTGGAAAAAGTCAATTACTGGCTTAACAGGGGAGCCCAGCCCTCGCAAACCGTACGTTCGTTAATGGATAGAGCAGCTAAGGGAGAGAAATCAACCTAAGATTCTAAGTCTTAAAGGAGGTTACAGTGAAAGAACTGGTTGAAATGATTGCCAAGTCACTGGTTGACAATCCGGAAAGGGTTCAGGTTTCCCAGCTCGAAGGGGAACAGACCACCATCCTGGAGCTCAAGGTTGCGCCGGAAGATCTGGGAAAGGTGATCGGAAAGCAGGGCCGGACAGCTCGGGCCATTCGAGTTATCCTGGGTGCCGCGGGAATGAAGATGAAACGGAGATTCAACCTGGAAATCATTGAAAAAGGTTGAGTTAGTAGCTGTCGGTCGAGTAATCCGGAGTGAAGGGAAGAATGGTTCTCTAAGGATAAAACTCCATAAGTGGATTAAAAAAGAGCCATTCTTCAAAAAAATTTATCTCGAAAAAGAAGGGGAATGCGAGGAATACGAGGTTGAGAGATTTAGCCTCGTCCGAAATTGTCCCTTTTTAAAACTAAAAGGAGTTGAGAGCTTAAATGAGGCAGATGCTCTGAGGGGGCGAGAAATTCTGGTCAGCCACGAAGAGTTCCCCGACCCGGGCTCAGACAGCTATTATGATTTTCAGTTGCTGGGCTGTGTGGTAAAAACCGTCGACGGAAATCTGGTTGGAGAAGTAAAAAGACTGATTTCGGTGGGCAGCTGTAACCTGCTGGTAGCAGAGAAAGAAGGAAAGCAGGTCGAAATTCCGCTGGTCGAAGCGATTTGCCGGGAGATTAACCGGGAGAAAAAAGAGATAATCATAGATCCTCCGGAAGGCTTACTGGACCTTAATGAAATTTGATATAATTACGATTTTCCCCCAGATGTTTGACAGCGTTTTTTCGGCTGGAGTGGTAAAAAAGTCTACAGAAAAAGGCATTATAGAAATAAACATCCACGACCTGAGGGATTTTACGACTGACAAACACCGGCAAGTAGATGACCGGCCTTATGGAGGTCTTGAAGGTATGGTTCTTAAACCCGAGCCAATTTTTAGAGCTGTTGAAAAGATAAAACGGCCCGTAAGATCTCTGACCTGCCTGCTTTCTCCCCAAGGCAGGACTTTTAGTTCGGCTCTGGCAGAGAAGCTGTCAGGTTATCAACAACTGATATTAATTTGTGGCCGCTATGAAGGCGTAGATGAAAGGGTTATTTCACATCTGGTTGAGGAAGAGATTTCCATTGGAGATTATGTGCTGACAGGCGGCGAGTTGGCAGCAGCAGTAGTGGTCGAAGCTGTTTCTCGTTTTGTTCCGGGAGTTGTGGGCAAAGAGGAGTCGGTCCGACATGATTCATTTAATGAGGGGCTGCTGGATTTTCCCCAGTACACCAGGCCCCGGGATTTTCGTGGCCATCGAGTTCCTTCCGTGCTTTTTTCTGGAGACCATAAAAAGATAGCTCGCTGGCGTTTGAAAAAGGCACTGGAAAAAACTCTGGTTCGCAGACCGGATCTATTAAGATCCAGGAAGTTGTCCTCTGAGGAAGAGGAACTTCTGACGGAAATCAAGAAAGAAAGGAAAGAGTCATGACCAACTTAGTCAGAATGGTTGAAGATAAACATATGCGCCAGGATATAGAACCTTTCAACGTTGGCGATACAGTCAAAGTTCACGTGCTGATTAAAGAAGCGGATAAAGAGCGAATTCAGGTGTTCAAGGGCGATGTTATTGCCAGGCACGGTTCAGGGATGGGGTCAACCTTTACTGTCAGAAAGATTTCTTATGGGGTCGGAGTAGAAAGAATTTTTCCTCTTCATTCGAAAATGGTCAAGAAGGTAGAAGTCCTCCGGCACGGAAAAGTAAGGCGGGCCAAGCTTTATTACCTTCGGCAGCTAAAAGGAAAAGCAGCCAAGCTGAAGGAAGAACAACGATAAACATTTTAAGGTTTCCGACCTATTTTTTTTAAATTTGACGGGAAGCTAATATTTTTTCCTCCCATCTCGACCTGGAAAAGAAATTTATGTAAAATTATTTCAATGATGGGCTTTCAGGTAGAAAAGAATTTCTTCGACCAGGGTTACAGCCATCTGGCGGGTGTGGATGAAGTCGGTCGAGGGTCTCTTTTCGGGCCAGTAGTGGCTGCAGCCGTGGTCTTCCCCAAAGATTTTTTCCTGAAAAGGAAACCCTGGTGGGCAGGAGAAATTATAGATTCTAAACTGCTTCAGCCGACTAAAAGAGTTGAGTTAGTCAAGTTGATCTTGAAGGAAGTTTCCAGCCTGGGCCTTGGTTATGCGACTCATCTGGAGGTTGACCGGATGAATGTTTATTGGGCTTCGCAGCTGGCCATGAAAAGGGCTCTTTCTGACCTTGATTTTCGGCCCGACATCATTTTAGTTGACGGATATCCCTTGAAAGATATAGATTATTTTCAGGTAGCTGTGCTTCAGGGAGACAGAAAGGTTTTCTCTATTGCCGCGGCTTCGATTGTGGCCAAGGTTTTCAGGGATGGCCTGATTGATGTCTTCGATGAAATATATCCGGGTTATCAACTCAGCCGGAACAAAGGTTACGGAACGGAGGCGCATTACCAGGCTTTAGAAAAGATTGGACCTTGCCCGCTGCACAGGAAGAGTTTCAGATTGTGTAAAGACCGAGTTTGATAAAATGAGCGGAAAAGTTGACCGGTTAAAAGTCATCGACCAGGCTGAGAAGTATGTCCGGGCTGGCAAGCTCAAGGAAGCTATCCATGAATACGAGAAACTTCTTGAGGAAGACCCGACTGATGTCAGCATAAATAACATAATCGGTGACCTTTATGTTCGTATAAATCAAACCAATAAAGCTATCAAGGCTTTCGAAAGAGTTGCCTCTGAATATGAGAAAAAAAGCCTCTATTCGCAGGCCCTGGCGATTCTGAAAAAAATCTGTCGGCTCAATCCTGAAAAGCCCGAGTACTTTATTAGAATGGCTGACCTCTATACTCATCAAGGGTTTACGGCTGAAGCTAAACAAGAGTATCTCAGGATTGCTCAGAAGTATCTGCGAGCCAAGAGGATAAGCGAAGGTATTGACCTTTACGAGAAGATTGTCAGATTGGATAAAGATGACGTTGATTCCAGAATTCAGCTGGCTGCTCTCTATAAACTGGACGGCAGGCCTGACAGAGCTGTAGACGAACTTCTGGAGGCTTCAAGTTTAAAAATAGAGATGAATCAGGTGGAGGAAGCTGAAAGGCTGTTGAAGGAAGCCAAGAAGCTAAGCCCCGATAATGCTCGAATAAACCTGAGACTGGCTCAAATCCTCAAGCTTAAGGATCAGACTGACAAGGCTACGAGCATGGCTGAGGTTGCCCTGGAGAAAAATCCCAGTGACATGGATGCGTTGACGTTCCTGGGTAATTCTTATTATGAAGAAGGTAATTTCGTTCAGGCAAAGGAAATCTTTATCAAGGTGCTTAATTATTATCCTCTCAACGTCAACGCTCGTTACAAACTGGGCCGGATAAATCTGGCTGAGGGTGATGTGGAAAAGTGCTTTGAGTATTTTGAACCTTTGATAGATAGTTATGTTAAAAAAAGAAGAGAAGAAAAAGCCTGCGGTTTGCTTGGACTCATTCTGACTGTGCGCAAAGACCATCTGGCCTCTATGGAAAAGTTGGCCTCCGTCCTCAGAGAGAGCAAGGACCTGATCAGACTGGAAGCAATAAATCTGGCAATTCTTGAAGAGCTGAAGAGAATAGGCGAGAAGACCAGAATGCTTTCTTACTATGCAGAGCTCATAAGACTGCGTCCAGCAGATGAAAAGCTGGCCAGGGAGTATCGCGAACTGAAAAAAGAGCTGGTAATCGGCGAAGAAGAAGAACCGACCTACGAGAGTGTGACGCTGTCAAAAGAAGAAGAGGAGGAGATCCAAGCTGGACTGGCTCAGGCTGATGTTTATGTTCAAGAAGGTCTGGCCAGGCTGGGCCGCCGGGTAATTGAGAATTTGTTGGTCAAGTATCCGAATGACCCACTGATCAAGCAAAGGCTCAATTACATCGATGGTCTGAAAACGACTTTAAGCGAAGAAGAGTTGTTAAGAAGAGTGGAAAAAGCCTCGGCCATTGAGTCCCAGGTAATCCGTCCGGTTAAGCCCAAGCCGGTGGTAGAAAAAGAGGCTAAAAAGAAACCAGAACCGCAACTTGAGGATCAGGTGTTGAGCGAAGAAAAAATCAGCCCGGTGGATATTTTTACTGATACTGGAATTGCACCCATTATCACGACCGATACAAGAGAAAAGAAATTCTATGACCTTCAGGAGAATGTCCGGGCAGAGTTAGCCATGGTGTCAGCCATTTTTCTCAGGCAGAAGAAAGGAATTACCACGCAGTTCGAAAAAGAGCTATCCACCATAGTCCAGGATTTTAAGAAAGGCGTTAGAGAAAAGATACCTGAAGAGGACTGTCAGATTCATTTACAACTCGGACTGGCCTTTATGGAGCAGGGACTGATTGATGAAGCCATTGAAGAGTTTAACCAGGCTTCCAAGGACAAGAATCTGACGCTCGAATGTTTGACCCTGATCAGTCATTGTTACCGGCTAAAAAGCAATGTGGAAGAAGCCGAACGCTGGCTTAACCGGGCAATAAAGCTGGTCCAGCCAGGAACCGACCAGTATTTTGCTCTCCTGTTTGACCTGGGCTTGACTTATGAGCAGGCTGGCGAATACGAGAAAGCCTTACTTGCTTACCGTGATATTCAATCGTGGAATCCTGCTTACCGGAGCGTCACGGATAAGATTATCCGCTTATCAAGTATGACCGGGACCTCAGGAAGCTCTTTTAGCTGACCATCGTCTGGCCCGGACCGCTTTATCCTTTAATCTTGAATTTCCTTTTTAATCAAAAAGCAGTAATCAGTCCCATTCCAAGCCGGAAATGCCGCGGCAAATCACTCTTGAAAACGTAAGTTCCTTCTATGGTCGCCCGGAGGTTTCTCCTCAGCAGATAGCCATAATGAAGCCCGGCAGCTGTGTATTTTATATCTTCCTGGTCAGAATCAGCCCAGTTGAACAGGCCAACCGCATACCAGCGGGAGTCATCCCCTTTGGGGAAAAAGAGCAATTCGGCAAACCCACCCCGGGTGTTAATCTGGATTGGCTCGACCGGCAGCTGGGGGTTGATAAAAAGCGGGTTGTCGTCTTTTCTCTCAACATACTGGACATTCAAGTGAAGCTTGGGGCTTATCCAGCTGAAATCTGCGCCGATCATCCAGAGTTTGTTATCTGCTTCTTCCTGGCGCTCCCGGCCGAGATAGCCAAAGGCACCAACTCGAACAGCCTGACTAATTTCCTGGGAGATTCTGAGCATCAGGTTTTTATATTTGTCTGTATCAAAAGTGTTCAGATCATCTGCCGGTCTCAGGCCGAGGCCGTTGATGATTTCAAAGCAAAGGTCGGTTCCAGTTGGTAAGCCGTAAGTCAACATCAGGCCGCGGTCATAGGTGAGGTCAGCCCGGGCTTCGCCTACTTTGGTGCTATAAATTTTGTAATCTTCGTAAGTCAGGCGGAGTTCTCTTTTAAAAAGCGGGTCGGATACCTGAAATTGTCCGACGTAAATATCCAGTTCAGAATTAAAAAGGTCATTCAGCATGATAAACGCATCTTCCAGACCGGCCACTTCGCCTTTTTCTGTGAAGAAAAAGTAAAGATAATAAGAAATGTGTTTGGTGATTTCGCCGCCCGAAAGCAGCTTGATGACGAAAGGTGCTGAAAAATCCAGCCGTTTGTTATTGCTGTTGTTAAGGCTCAGAAATCCGTCGAAGCGGATGGCGATGGGCAGTTCCCGAAGAAGCGATAGAAGGCTATCGCCGGTGTCAATGTTATAACGGGGAGTTTCCTTGTCTTTGATGACAAAGCCCGCAGCCGCAAAATCCTCGCCATAGGGCTTGATTTTAGGGAACGGGCTGTGGCAGACCTTACAGCTCATGCTGTACTTGCGAGCGAAAGCAGGTATGGACAGAACCTCAGAAGCCAGGAAGAAAGACAGGATCAACCCCAGAATTATGATTTTGAAATTTTTCCCCATCGTTGCCTCCAGTCTTAATTAGTTTTAATCAACGATGTTAATGACCGTCGAGTGTCTGTTAACTTCAATTATCTCTGATTCATCGGCTGGCACGCCCAATAAATCAGCAACAGGCTTGACCAGTTTCTGATAATTAAGAACTGCGGTCACCCGAAGAGGCCCGGCCGGAATAGTGTCCGGAATCCGGAAGCTACAGGTTTCAATTCTTGTTTCGCGGGGTCCGATTCGGTAGTCAACACCCTGGGATTTGGTGTTCCATTGTTGAATGGTCATCCGGCCCTGCGGGTCGAAATATGGCATTCTGAAGATTCTGTCACCAAACGGAATTCCATCTCTCTGGACTCCTTTGAAGCCGGGGTCATTAAGAGCGATACCCATGTCCTGATAAGCCAGGGTGTCTGAAGCTATGGTGTATTCCTCGCCTTCAAAACCCTTTTTATCCACTGGAAGATGATAAATGTTTCTCTTTGAATCGACAGCTTCTACATGCATCCAGACTATCCGGTCTTCAACCGAGCCAGAAGGGAATTTATGTCCGGTTTTCTGATTGAAAAGAGCAATGGTAAATCTTACCTTATCACCCGGAGCCGCTTCGTTGACATCTGGATGGACTCTGAGTTCAATCGTTCCTCTTACTTTTCCCGGGTCATGAGCGCCATGGAAGAGGTGCTGGCGGGCATCTGGATAGAAATTTCCCATAGAAGCAGTCTTAGCAGGCGCATGGGTCATATGACAATCGTGGCACTTAACTCCCTGTCTGGCATAAGGTCCTTCTTTCCATTCTAATCTAAATGAGTTGATTTTACCCAGACTCCATACGGGCTTTTCTCGTTATGACAGGTGCCGCAGAACTCGGCTGTTCCCAGAAAATCTGATTTAATCAGGTTGTGTTCAGGAGAGTTCTTACCTTCTCGCGGTCCGTATTTGTTCTTGTCCGGCTCTGAAATCCAGTTGAAATTGTAAGGAGTGTCGCCTGCAAAGCCAGTCACTGTATGGCAGACTTCACAGGAAACCGATTCGTTGGCACGGCTGTTTTTGGCTGGAAGGGGTGGAGGAACATCGCCAGCCAGAAAAGCAATCGGCGTGTGACAGCCATTGCAGCCAGCTTTGACTCCAGCTACCACCGGATCCTTCCCGGCATGAGGCACAGCCAGTTTGAAATACTCAATCTCGTCCCAGTGATGGGTGTAAGCCTGGGACATCATTGCCTGCTTCCATTGCTGGTAGATGTCTGTGTGACAGGAAGTTCCGCAAAAGGCGGGTGTTTGATAATCGCTGTATTTTCTGGTCCCCAGCGCATCGTCGCCTGCTTTCTGGAGACTCAAGGAAGCTGCCAGACCGAGTAAGACCGCCAGGGTCACAGGGAAGATAAACGCTGACCCTCCAGCTGTCCTGTTCATTTAACCCTCCTTTTGTTCTTTTTTACCATAAAGATTGATATTCAGCAACAGATTTAAAAAGCTATCATATTGATTAAACCGATTAGATAAAGATCCGGGCGAGACCGTTTGCCGAGTAGCTCCTGTTTTGTTCATTTGTGCTGATGCTGACATAGAAGAGACTCTCAATCGTGTCAGGCGATAGTGTGTAGTATTAAGGTCAATCAAACATGGCAGATAGGATCATAATAGTCATCTGACCGTCTTCTTTTTATGATGCCGATGATAATACCCTTCGAAATTTCTCCTTGTTATTTGCTCGAAGGCAGAGAAAGACGGTCGTCGCCCGATCAGGCCATTCCTGGGCTCGGACCAAGTGATTAATCAGTCCCGAATAGCAGGGAGGGTTTTAGATTTTTTGCTTTAATTAAATACTTTTTTGGTTTAAATATTATAGTTGAGGATAAGACTGTTTGGAAAGGAAGGAAGATGAGCTTTCTTAAGAAAAAAATTTCCCGGCGCCAGTTTCTCAAGGCTTCCTCCGCTGTGGCCGTCAGTCTTGGCTTTCCTGCTATCGTTCCAGCTTCAGCTCTTGGCCGCGATAAACGACCGGCACCGTCCGACCGGACCGTCATGGCTGGTATTGGTTTCGGGATGATGGGCATTCCCAATATGGAAGCTTTCCTGAGTAAAGATGATGTCCAGTGGGTAGCAGTCTGTGATGTTGATAAGAATCATCTTCTGCAAGCTAAAGCCATAGTTGACAGGAAATACGGTAATAATAGTTGCCGAACATATACTGATTTCCGCGAGCTCAGTCTTAGAAGGGACATAGATGCTGTCTCGATTGCTGTTCCCGACCACTGGCATGCCCTCATTTCTATCGACTGTGCGCGCGCTGGCTACGATATCTACGGTGAGAAGCCTCTGACTCACAACCTGACTGAAGGCCGTGCTCTCTGTCAAGCTATAGAAAGGTATGGACGGGTCTGGCAGACAGGAAGCTGGCAGCGGTCAGAGGAGAATTTTCATCGGGCAGCCGAGCTGGTTCGGAATGGCCGAATTGGAAAAGTCATCCGGATCGAAGTTGGTCTGCCCGAGGGACATTATGACTTTGCCAGGACATTCGGCCAGGACAGGATCGAACCGCCGCCGCCAGAGCTTGATTATGAATTCTGGCTTGGGCCAGCGCCTTACTGGCCTTACTGCAGGTCACGCGTTCATATGAACTGGCGCTGGAACATGGATTTTGGTGGTGGACAGCTTATGGACTGGGTTGGTCATCATGCTGATATCGCTCACTGGGGAATGGGCTGGGACAGGAGCGGACCTGTAGAGATTGAAGCGCACGGCGAGTATCCTCGAGGTGGTGTTTACAACAGTCCAGTCAGATACTGGGTTGAGGCTAAGTATGCTGACGGCACTCCGATGATTTTGGCCGGCGGTTATCCTCAGATCTGGGACGGAACCAGATGGATAGGCCAGAATAGCTGGGTCTGGGTTAATCGAGGACAGTTTGAATCCGAACCAGCCTCACTCAAAAATGAAGTCATCGGACCTGAAGAAATAAGACTTTATAAAAGCCGGGACCATTACCAGAATTTTCTTGATTGTGTCAAAAGCAGGGTTGAAACTATCACCCCAGTCGAAGTTGCCCATCGTTCGGCCAGCGTCGGGCATCTGGCAGTTATTTCAATGAATGTAGGCAGAAAAATAAGATGGGATCCGGTAAATGAGAAAATCATCGGCGACCCGGAGGCAGAAAGACTTCTCAGCCACTCTTACCGGAAGCCGTGGTGTCTGCCAGAATAAATTAGGAACAATCGAAATGTATGGAGATTGTTTTCAGGAAAAGCAGGAGGGGTAAGGGAGAAAGAGAATGAAAGACATGGCAAACAAAAAAGGTCTGGCCCGGAGCATTCCCGAATCGAACAGGACAATTCAACGTTCGATCACCAGCAAGAAGAGCTATAGATTAATTCCGTTTTTACTAATTCTATTCTTTCTGATTGCAACGTCTTCTGTTTATGTTCACTCCCAGCCTGCGTCAGCATCGTTTGCAGCTGAGGTGACAAGCCGTCTTGACCGCCTGCTCGCTTCCCTTAGCAATTTTGACCACAGTGATGGCGAAGCGTTGAGCCTGGAATTGAATGAATTGGTTTTCAGGTTTAAAGATGATTCAGCAATACGTCCTGTGATCGAGAAAAAGCTGCTGGATTTTTTTGAAAAACCGGTCACGCTGCATGCCCGGATTGCAGTCAGCAAGCCACTCAGTCTTGTCGGCAGCAATGAATCAGCGAAAGTTCTGGGCCGCTTTCTGACTGACCCTGAGGCTTCGGACCCGGCTCGCTATGTCCTGGAGAGAATTCCAGGTGAAGAGATTGACCGGGTGTTTGTTGAGTCACTCAAAAATGCTTCTCCGGCAGTCATTCCTGGAATAATCAGCAGTCTGGGTCACAGAAGAGTTTCGGCTGCGGTTCCTTACCTTGATGAACTCTTAAGGAAAAAACCTTCATCGCCAATAGCTGCAACGATTATAGAAGCCCTGGGCAACATCGATAATGCTTCTGCTGATAAAATCCTTTTTGATTGTCTGAAATCTGATGACGAAAAAATCCGTCTTCTCGCCGTTGATTCTCTGTTGAGAACAGCCCAGAGACAGATTGCTGAAAACAGATTTGAGTCAGCCAGTAGTCTGGCTGATACTTTGCTCAAATCCAGGCTGTTGCCGTGGCAAAAAGTGGCCGCCTGGAAAATCAGAATTCAGGCTGCCGGCAATAAATCGTGGTCCCTGGCTGCTTCTATCCTGAAAGGAAAAGATGAGCTGGCCCAGCAGGCAGCCATCGGTCTTATTACTGAACTGGTGTCTCCTTCTCAAATTTCATCCTTAATCAGTTTTTTTAACGGGCTTTCTCCAAAAAGACAGGTTCAATTTGCCTCTGCTCTTTCCAGTTTTTCGTCTTCTGAAGTCATAGATTTCTTAATGAAAGTTTCTGTGCAATCAACTTCAGCAGAAGTCCGGACAGAGGCAATCCTGTCGCTGGGTAAAGCTGGAGACCGGCGAGCAGTGGAGTTTCTGGCGGAAAAAGCGGCTCAGGCTAAGGGACTGGAAAAGAATGCTGCCCGGGAAAGTCTCGTTGCCTTAAGGGGAAGAGGAGTTGATGCAGTGATTCTGGAGCTTATTTCAAAAGAGACTGACCAGACCATAAAAAATGAGCTCCTGCTCGCGGCCTGTGAGAGGAATATTCGAGAGTCCGGAGAATTTTTTCTGGCTGAGGCTTCCAACCCCTCTGCTGACCCGGCTCTTATCTCCCGCGGTCTCAGGGCCTTTGGAGATGTAAGCCTGGCAGAAAAGCTTCTGGATATAACTTTTAAAACCGGCGATGAAAATTTTCGGGAAGAGCTTGAAAATATCTCAGGCTTCTGGGCTCGGAATTCAGCCAGACCTGAAGCCGGGTCAGCTTTTTTTCGGAATTTGTTGACAGGAGAGACCGAGCCTGAGAAACAGGTCATCTTGCTCCGGATCATCGGGAAAATCGGTGAGAGCAGTTCTTTACCCATTATCCGGAGTTTCCTTGATTCTTCAAACACGGCCCTCAGAGAAGCTGCAGTCAAGGCTCTGAGCGAATGGCCGGAGGTTGAAGCCCGGGACGACCTTCTTCATTTAGCCAGAACAAGCTCTGACCTTAAAGAAAATGTTCTGGCCATCAGAGGACTTGTCCGTCTCACAGGTGCTGAAACCTACAGACGGCCCCAGTCTGTAGTGGCGTTTGTCCAGGAGCTTTATTTTTTATGCCGGCGGGTTGAGGAGAAAAAGCTCGTGCTGTCAGTGCTGCCTGATTTTGCCTGCACTGAAGGCCTTGAATTCTGTAAATCTTTAATAAATGATCCCGGAGTTCAAGCTGAAGCTTTCTTGGCTGCGGATAGAATTCAACAGAGGTTAGGAAAAAAATAGACAGCGGACTCGAAAAGCGGGGTGGTAAGAGCGTATATTTTTTAATAACACGTGTCAGAAAAGAGTGTGAATGATTGTCAAGAACTTAATGCCCACTGTCTTTTTCCTGCCGGCCAAATTTTCTTTGAAAATTGGCTTTCAGTCAATTAACATAAGATTAAATTTTAAAAGTCGATAAAGGAGAGGACCATGATTGAGGGGCAGGAA
>Ga0172362_10001908_pt1 | contig 18018 bp, 15 predicted proteins | sample LakKivs1_kivu2a2_FD_114534 | JGI IMG/M metagenome (GOLD analysis project Ga0172362, IMG submission 114534) | Sediment microbial communities from Lake Kivu, Rwanda - Sediment s1_kivu2a2 | ecosystem: Environmental > Aquatic > Freshwater > Lake > Sediment | place: Rwanda: Western Province, Lake...
AGGTTCGTATCTCTTCAGCCAGTTGAACTTCGACCTCCTCTGGTACTCCGTCAGCCTCTCTTCCATTCGAGCAACCTTGAAGGCAAACGCCATGACCGGGCCGCCAGGCAACTTCAATCCCTCGGTCTTGCGCTCGTCCAGCCAGGTGATGGCGGAGCGGACCGGGTTACCCTTGTCATCCACCGGCACAATGGTACTTCTATGCGTGGTGATGGCTATGCCGGCAATAGTATCCGCCGATACTCGCGAATTCTGCACTGCCTTTCTGGTCACCTCCTGCGCTATCCGCAGATAGGCCGCGGCATCCTGTTCGGCAAAATCGGGCTGCAGTGCAAAGTAAGGGGCTACGGGCGACGACTCGCCATGGACCTCGTTTCCGTTTTCATCGAAGATGAATGCCTTGATATTCTGTGTGCCGCCGTCGATGACAATGAAGTTCTTCACTGTATTGCTCATTTCGTCCTCCCGCTCAAAACATAAGATTTCCCTTCGCTCTTGAGCACATGTCCCTTGCCAATGTTCATCTCCCGGCTGGCTATGTCCACAATTCTGGGCGTGCAGAACCCGCCCTGGCATCTGCCCTGTCCGGCCCTCGTCCTCCTCTTAACTCCATCAAGGCTTCTAGCGGCAATTTTGCCGTTCAGTGCCTGCACGACTTCTGCCTCACTCACATTTTCGCACCGGCATACGATGTGTCCGTATAGAGGATTGGCCCGAATAAGCTCGTCCTGTTGCTTGAGGTCCAACTCCGAAAAACGCGCCTGTCTCTTTCTTATGGGATTGAACTTATCATTGACGGATGGGTGCCGCTCCTCTCGAATGATTTCCCTGACCCTTTCCGCGATGGCCGGCGCCGATGCCAGGCCCGGCGACTGAATCCCGGCAACATGCACCAGACCTCGCACCTTCCTGGAGGGCTCGATAATGAAATCCTCCTTGTAAGTGGCTGCCCGACAACCGGCAAACTGCGCGATTATCTTGCCTTTGTCGGGCTTTTCATAGCCGGGCTTCAACCTCTCCAGCACCGGCGCAAATTTGTCGAACAGAGCGTCACATCCCTCCGCAGTGGTCGACACGTCCTCCCTATCTGACACTTCAATGGCGGTAGGGCCGAACTGAACATTGCCGTCCGTGGTGGGAATAATGCCGCCGCCCTTCGTATACTTGGTCTCCTTCGTTTCCGCGGCAATGCTGACCGGAGCGAAAATGGTATGCACAGGCTGATATGATTTGTCGAAAATGATCGTCTCGCCCTTCCTGGGATGGATGGTGAAGAACCTGTCGCCGGCGTATTCCGCTATCCTGTCCGCATACAGCCCGGCGGCATTTATCAGGACGCCGGTCCTGACGGTCCCTCTGGTGGTGTCAATTACTTCGACAGTAGAATCCTCGGTCCGCACTCCGATAACGCTTGTGTCCAGAAAGATGCTGACACCGTTTGATAGGGCATTCTCGGCGTAGGCAATGAGCAATTCAAAGACGTTTATGATGCCTGTGTTCCAGACGAGCACGCCTTTTCTAACATTCGGCGCAAGACCCGGCTCGACCCTATCCAGACCCTCCCTGTCCAGCACCCTCGGCTCAGGGTCGTTATGCTTGATGGCAATGTTTACTGCGTAGGGAAGCAACGCCTCTTCGTCAGGGTTCTCGGCAACAATCAATGTGCCTATGCGCTGGAAATCTACATCCAGTTGGCGGGCAATTTCATCCCACATAGGATTCCCTCTGTAATTCATTTCCCATCTGAGAGTCCCATGCTTGGCCTGAATCGCAGGGTGTATCATGGCATTGCTGTGAGTGGTCTGGTCCATTCCCAGATCGTTATGCCTCTCGAACAAGGCAATGCTCAGATTGAACTGCGAAAGCTGCCTGGCTACAGCCAGGCCGATCACGCCGCCACCGACGATGACCACGTCAAACTCCCTACCCGTGAGTTCATTCGAAACCTTACGTGGTGGTCTGAAGCGCACCTTGCCGGGAAACACGATGTCATTCACCACCTCCCGTACCTTATCGAATCCTACAACAAGGTGCCCGGCCTCCACAGCAGCCTCATGTGATGATGAGTGCCCGCGCAGCCTGGCAATGCCATCTCCCACTGAGACAGCAACCTTTTCGCGAGTTGCCTTCTCTATCTCGCCCTGTATGTCGCGCGCCAGTGTTCTATCGCTTGGCAATAATCCTCTCCGCGACCAGTTCCGTTATGTATTTCATATTGATTTCCGACAGTACAGACTTGCACGTGGGGCAGGCCGTAACGTAGATATCAGCAGCGGTTTGCCTGAGCTCGTTCAGTCTCATAGAGGTGACAGCATCTTTGAGGCGCCGGTCCCCAATCTTTGCCCCGTACGCCCCGCCACAGCAATGTGTGTGCTCTCCTGAGTACACCGGCTCTCTTAGGCTGAAGCCCAGAGCTGTGATGACTTGTCTGGGTATATCTGACATTGCCAGATCATAAGATAGGATGCAAGGGTCATGGAAGGTAACAGTCTTCTTCTCCTTCCTGGAACGCAGTCTTCTCTGTTTAAGAAGAGACCCCATAAGCTGCGTAGTATGCATAACCTCTACACCCAACTCCACCCCTATCTCCCGGTATATTTCCGTCATCATCTTGACACAGGTAGGACAATCAACAACGATGCTGCGCAACCGCCTGGTCTCAATCTCGACCTTCATCCTCAGCGCGGCCTGCCTGAACCCTTCCATATCCCCAACATAGTACAGAGGAGCGCCGCAACATATATCGCCGCCTCCAAATCGCCTTACGGCAAGCCCCGATTTCGAGAGCATTTTTTCGGCGGCCTTCAACAGATCTTCGTCCTTGTACGAGGAGCAAGAAATGAAATAGCCTGTATCCCCAGTTCCTCTGTCTATAATATCCCTCTCGCCACTCGGGTTGCCAAACTTCCTGAATGTGTCCACTCTCTGCCTCACATCTTCAGGAATAACTCCTTTGACAAAGGCTTTGACCCTCGCCTCGTGAATGAACTTCCTCAGGTCATAGTCATCATAGATACAGTGCCTGCTGCATGCCCCGCACATGGCACTCTGGAACATCAAATCGAGGAAACCCTTTTCGTCATCTAGAAAGCCCTTCTCGTTGTACACGATGAGCCTGGCCATCTTCTGAGGGCTCAGGGTTTCCCTGCCCGTGGCCAGATATGTAGGACAGCCATACTTGCACATATCGGCGCACATCGCGCATCTGGCAATCTTTTCAGCCTCTTTACTGTCTTCCGCCATCGATGAGCTTCCCTCGATTCAATATGCCTTCGGGATCAAGTGCATTCTTTATGGATTTCAAGAGCTTGACTCCGCTGGCCCCCAGTTCTTGTTCTAGATACTGAATCCTCCAGAAACCGATGCCGTGATGATGGCTTATCGACCCGTTGTTTTGGAGCGTGGCTTTCATGGCGGCGTCCCAGGTGTCCTGATAGTAACGCAGCGGGTCCTTGGGGATGCCAGCAAAGGTGATGTACAGGCACACGCCTTCTCGATAGAAGTGCGAGTAGTGTCCAGAGACCTCCAGCACGCCTTCAACCGCCTTCATTGCGGCAACCATATCCCTGTACACCCTGGCAGCATCCTTGAACAAGGCCGACACCTCGATGGTATCGACAATCCCGCCGTACTGCATCAAGACAGGCCCAAGCCCGATATCAAATCTTTTTTGCAGCCAGATGTCCACCGGTTCTTCCCCGCTGGATTCCCCTCCGTTTTCCCCGGAGATACGCCTGATGACCCTGGCATCGATAGCAGTGTACTCAGCTTCTCCTTCTGATATAAAGATTGCGACCACTTTTCTCCCTATCCCGGGAAAATATCTCCCGCTCTCCACTTCGTCAAAGATCCTGACTACCGCAGGTCTGGCTTCAGCTCTCAGAATCTGACGGACGACGTTAACGGCCACCTCAATCGAAGGGAAAATGAACGACTGCCTGATTGTCAGCCCGGGCAGCGGGTGAATCGAAATCGTTGCTCTGGTTACAATGCCGAGTGTGCCTTCGCCACCCAGAAACAGGTCTTTCAGCGATGGGCCAACCGACCTTCTAGGAACAGGTTTAATGTTCAGCAGATTTCCATCGGGCAACACAACCTCCATGCCCAACACCATGTCCTCGATTTTCCCGTATTTCGTGGAGAATTGCCCGGCTGCCCGCGTGGAAACCCAGCCACCCAAGGTAGAACAGTAAAGCGACTGCGGGATACTGCCTGCTGAATATCCCCGGTTGTTCAGCTCAAGTTCCAGATTCGCGCCCATTGTCCCCGCTTCGAACTCGGCCACAAGTGAAAGCGCGTCCAAATTGAGGAACTTATTCATTCTCTGCAGGTTCAGGACGACGCTTCCCTCCAGAGGGATTGCGCCCCCAAGTACACCAGAGCCTCCTCCAAAGGGTGTAATGGGCACTTCGTACCTGCCCGCGCATCGAACAATCTCCTGTATCTGAGCGACAGATGCTGGAGAGATGACGGCAGAAGGAAGTGCTGGCAGGTCGCCTTTCTGGGAAAGGAATACGCCGTACAACCAGTAGTCCAGGCTATATGAAATGAGGTCGCCTTCCTGTTGTGAGAAGTGCTCATCCCCGATAATCCGCCTCACACTCTTGATGAAGCCAGGGGGCAAGGTGCCTTCCCGGGACATGTATGTTCTGACTTTCACTGGGCCGACCTCACGTCCAGTTCTCTGCGGTTATATCAACAAAGAAGTGTAGCACAAGTCTCAAGCAAATTGCTGGCTCCTACTGAAATTGTGACTATGGACTGATGGCGGGCGAGAATCGTCGGTAGCTGTCCAGCCAAGCTTTGGCAATTTGGTGAGTTATTGCCCAGAAGGATGATTTAAGAAGCGACTTCAGTGCTTCCAGGGCACTGATGTGCCCGGTTTCGCTTGAAAGACCGAAGAGACTTAAGAAGATATCCCTTTCAGAAAGTCTTCCATGGCCTTGTTGACCACTTCTGGCTTCTCAGCAAGGACAAAATGGCCAGCCTGCGGAACAATCAGCACCTTCGAGTTAGCGATCTTGGCTCCCAGGTAATTAGCGTATTTCACAGGCGTCATTGCGTCTAATTCACCGCAGATGATAAGGGCCGGCAGCTTTATCTCATGGACTCTGTCCATTACGTCAAATTTATCACAGCACAGGAAGTCATTGAGCATGACGGCGGGACCAATAGCCTTCTGTTTCTCTATGATTTCCCTGTTATAACCCGCTGGCGTTAGGCGATACATATTTTCGACTAATTCGTACCAGTTCTGCCCATCGCCCTTAATAGCATCTTCACAGGGAGTCATATATACAGGGTCGACTCTAAGCCTGGCTCCGCTGCCAATGATGACAATCCCCTTGAGTTCCCAGGGGTATCTGAGGGCATACATCAGGACTATAGCCCCACCAAAGGAGTGTCCAGCCAGGACCACATCTTTACATCCTCTCCCTTTGATGTACTTTCTGAGCCAATCAACGCACTCTTCTACACTCTTAAGAACCTGACCATGGGGGTGTCCGGGGAGGTTGACAGCATGGCTGCCTGCGAAGTAGTCGGTTTGATAGCGCCAGATGTCTCCATAAGCGCCTGAACCGTGGACAAAAATGATGCTCATTATGCTTATTTGGTAAGATATTATTGGTTATATCCCCAAGGTCAACTATAGAGTCGAGCAAAGGAGGTGTCAATTCCGATATGACGAAAATGCAGACTGTCTATTTTGCTGAATCAGGCAGTGCCAACACCGAGAAAACTCTGGAAATAGCTAGGAAGAGAGCCGAGCAGCTAGGGATAAGAACGGTAGTGGTGGCGTCCACCAGCGGGGAAACCGGGGTCAAGGCAGTGAAAACGTTCGCCGACCCCAAGGTAGTGGTAGTTACTCATGCCGCCGGGTTCCCAGCCCCCGATGTTCAGGAACTAACCCCACAAAACAGGGCCAAGATTCTGCAGGAGGGGGGAACGATCCTGACTACTACCCATGCCTTTGGCGGGATAGGCAGGGCAATTCGCCGCAGGCTCAATACCTATCAGGTGGATGAGATTATTGCCTACACCTTGAGGGTTTTTGGACAGGGCACCAAAGTAGCTTGCGAGGTAGCCTTGATGGCTGCTGACGCCGGTCTGATAAGGACAGACGAAGAAGTAATCTCTATCGGCGGCACAGGGAGTGGAGCAGACACCGCACTGGTTATCAAGCCAGCTCATACCCACGACTTTTTTGAGTTGAAGGTCAGGGAGGTCCTTTGCAAGCCAAGATGAGGAACTGTCTGACTTGCCTTAGTGAAGTAATCAACCGGCAAACATGCTGGAGAAAAAATCGATAACGGGTTACAATAGAGGGCTGGTTTTGAATAACACATCCACGGAAGGAGATAAGCGATGGTAACGAGCCAAAATCTGTTGACCGAGGTTGAGTCCAAGGAGCTCCTTAGGAAAGCAGGGATACCCGTTGTTGAGGCGAAGCTGGCCCGAAGCAAAAAGGAAGCTATTTCTATTAGCAGGGAAACGGGATTCCCCGTAGTGCTGAAAATAAGCTCCCCGGATGTGGTACACAAAAGCGATTCCGGCGGTGTTAAATTAGGACTGACTAACGCTGCGCAGGTAGGCAAGGCTTACAGCCAGATCATGTCCTCCATCACGCAGGCGCATCCAGAAGCGAGAATCGATGGTGTGTCGGTACAAACGATGGCTCCGCCAGGAGTGGAGGTGATTGTGGGAATGAGCAAGGATCCTCAATTCGGCCCCGTACTCATGTTTGGTCTCGGCGGTATACTGGTCGAGGTGTTGAAGGACGTCTCCTTCAGAATAGTTCCCGTTACTGAAAGGGATGCCCGAGAAATGATTAAAGAAATAAAAGGATATCCTGTACTGCAGGGATACAGGGGGCAAAAGCCAGCCAGCATCCCGGCACTGGAACAGCTGATAGTCAAGGTGTCTCAGTTTATCGAGAATAATCCCCGAATAAAAGAGCTCGACCTTAATCCCATATTCGCTTATCCCGATAAGGCCGTGGCTGTTGATGCTCGAATAATCCTGGAGTGACAGCCTAAAGGCCGCCGGCACGGCAGCCGGAAGTTGCTAGACTTGGGCCACACTAGAGATACCGAGTTTTCCGAGGCCTGACTTTGTTTGAGGAGAAGCTTAAGGAATTCGAGCCTATCTTTTACCCGAAATCTATTGCCGTCGTTGGGGCATCGGCCACTTCGATAAAAACCGGCTCTGTATGGGTGGAGGACTTGCGTTCCGCCGGTTTCCCGGGACTCATCTATCCCGTTGGTTTCAGCGGTGGCCGCATCGGGAATCTCGAGATTCTCCCCAACCTCCGGCTGATTCCTGGAGAAGTAGATTACGTTATTGTAGCTGTTCCTCGACAGTCTGCGTTGGACCTCCTCGATGATTGCGTGGCCAAGAATGTCAAAGCTGTCCATTTCTTCACTGCTGGCTTCAGCGAGATGGATACACAGCAGGGACGCAAGCTAGAAGAACAGATGCTTGAGAAAGCACGACAGGGAAACGTGCGCATCATCGGTCCAAATTGCATAGGTGTATATTGCCCGGAACACAAGATTCCATTCGTCATGGGGATACTCGGTGAGACTGGCTCCGTGGGCTTCATATCTCAAAGCGGCGGCATTGCCACCAAATTGGTGACAATCGGGATGACGCGCCATATTAACTACAGTAAAGGGGTCAGCTTTGGCAATGGCATTGATTTGGATGCCAGCGATTTTCTGCAATACCTGGCTGCCGACTCCAAGACCAAAATGATCGGTGCCTATCTCGAGGGGACAAGAGACGGAATCCGCCTTTTCAACACTATGAAACAAGCAGCCAGAACCAAGCCTCTGGTTGTTTGGAAGGGAGGGAGAACGGAAGCTGGTGCTCAGGCTGCCATGTCCCACACTGGTTCTCTAGCCAGTTCAGCTGCCATCTGGTCAGGGATGCTGAAGCAAACTGGCGCCATAGAAGTGCACAGTCTAGAAGAACTAACAGATACCCTGCTTATTTTCCAGGAGCTTGGACGCGGGCAAGGGACGCGAGTCGCCATTATCGGCGGTCTGGCTGACGGCGGTGGCGGCAACTCGGTAGCTGCTGGCGATGCCTGCATGGAGAATGGACTCGAAATCCCACCTCTCTCCTTTGACGCAAGGCAAGGACTGAGCAAGCTTCTGGGAGAAGTAGGCGGCATCATGTGTAATCCAGTAGATGTCAGCCAGGCACAGTTCCGAGGCCTGGCGACTCTATTTCAAGCCATAGACCTGGTGGTGAGAGATACCATTAGCGACATTGTCCTGATTCAAGAGGACACGGATATTCTCTTGCGAGTTTACTCCCGAAAAGGGTTGGAGGAAATAAATGGATTCCTCATAGAGCTGGCAAGGAGGCAAGACAAACCTATAATAGTCGTTTTGCCGCCCGGCTCTATTGAAGCGGAGAGATTGCAGATAGAGCGGCCACTCCTGGCAGCTTCCATCCCCGTCTTTTGTTCTATGGAACGTGCTGCCAAAGCTATCTACAGACTTAACCAGTATTCTTGTTGGCGGGAGGCTAACTGAAGCCGTCAGACTGCGGGTCCAGGCAGACTTCATGGCCAGGTAGTAAGCATTGCGAACCCAAAGCATGATGCAAGATCCAAATACCAAGAAAATCGACCTGGAATGGGATGACGACGATGTGGTGCCTCCTGTGGTCTACCCTAACCTGGACTTCCTGTTCCGGCAAATGCTGCATTTGACCCTGAAAGAAGTCGCAGCCAGCCATGGTGAACTAATACTGGACGTTGGCTGCGGCAGGGCCATCGATGGCGCACGGCTATTCGCAAAGGGAGCCCGGGTTGTCGGCCTGGAACCCTCCCGTGTGATGCTGGTCCGGGCTAGAGAGTATCTCACTGAAAACAATGCCCGCGTAGTGCTACTCCAGGGAATAGGCGAGAATCTTCCGTTTAAGCAGCAATCCTTTGACAAAGTCATGTGTAAGGGGGCCCTAGACCATTTCTTCTCCCCTGGCCAAACAGTGGAGGAGATTGCCCGCGTGCTTAGACCTGATGGAGAGATGATAATCTCCATAGCTAACTTCAATAGCCTGGGTTTCCGCCTGGCGAAGAAGTTACATCCAGTGACGAAGTTCCTTTCCCCTTCTCTAGCCAAGGAAAGAAAGCCCTGGGAGCTACCAATAGACCATAAGTACAAATTTGACTACCCGTTACTGATGAAACTGGTGAAGCAGTACTTCGAAATTGAGAAGGCAAAGGGGATATCGCTCTTCTTCGGGCTTCCTTTGTGGGGTAGTTTTCTTTCCAAGCTCCCCCATTCTGTTTCTTACGCTCTTCTGAAGATATTAGATAAATTAGCCCGCCCTTTTCCTTCGCTGGCAGACGTCATCCTGATGAAATGTACTCCCGTTCACGGGCCAAAGTAGTAGCGCCGGCCAGACGGGCGACAGCATACAAAGGTGGTGTTTCTTATCGTGCAAGGATCACGGAGTCGCCTCAGAAAGCTATGATAGCCTCCGGCACTTAGTGAAACGGCCATGTTGAAGAGGCAAAGCCAGCCAAAGAAGAAACTCAATTGACTTCAATTGACTTTGGCGTGTCTGTGCCATAGAATCAGCCCCAACACGAGCCAAACCAGCCAGGACGGGAATCTCAGCCTTTGGAGACAGCGACGAAAGATACGAAGGAGACGATCCATAGCAGTCGTTCATTCCTCTCGACAAGGAGAGATTGTCTGGACAGTCTGTTCGTGGTAGCTGGCCCTTGGTTGTTGTGCTCACTAGATCGCCTGAGAGAACGCGGGCTGTGCCGATCGGCCTAGGGACCTATTTGGCAAGAGCGAGGTATGGTTAGGAAGTCGGCTCTGATCCTGCTGGCAGTCGCCGTAGTCGGCCTCAGTTTCCTGGCTGTTCATGATTTACGCCCCCGCCCGCAGAGTTTGAGCGAGTATCTGCAAGATCTATTTGTCACCAATGGGATCGCCTTGAGTAAAGACGATTTCCTGGAGCCAGTAGACGATCCCTATCTTGCCTTTGCCAAGATGCTGAGTCTAGTTCCCACTGCTTCTCAGAGCGATGACAGCATAAACCAGAGAAAGTCCAGGCTAATCTCAACACAATTCCTCGCCGTCAAAGACAAGTTGTACCTCGATGGGCTTTACGGTAAGATCGATATGCATGAGCACTATCGGGTTGGCGGTAGTATCCGCCTGTTTTTGAAAGCCGCGGCTTGTTACGGCATTTCCAAAGTTCTGTTTGTCCCCACCGATTACGGACCCGATAACAAGGACTATAAGATTCATTGGACGTTTCTGATAGCGGCCGCAAAAATGTACCCGGACCAGATTATACCCTTCTGCACAATTGATGAGGCTGATCCGCACGCTGCCGAACTTGTTGAGCAGTATATTAAGCAAGGGGCAAAGGGAATAAAGCTGATCGGTGGCCACCCGAGTTTCTACGACGAGCCTCTCAATTCAGAAAACATGTACAAGGTTTATGAGAAGGCAGCTGAGTACGGTGTGCCGGTCTTGGTCCACGGCAGCATTATTAATATTCCTGGACTGAAAGACCAGCTAGATCAGGTGTATGGAGACTTCCCAAAAGTTACCTTCGTCCACGCTCATTACGGCTCAACATTGATGGGCGGGATTAATCTTGACCTTATTGTCGAGCTCTTGGACAAACACCCAAACTTGTATATTGACCTTTCCATGGGTGGCGGCATCGCCAGGTATCACAACTACCTGAAGCAGGATCTGGACACGATAAGGGATTTCGTTATTAAGTACCAGGACAGAATCTTGTTCGGTTCTGATATTATTTTGCGTCGCGCCAGGAATGATTTCGACTGGCTCTATGAGAGGATAAAGTGTGACATTGACCTTCACGAAAAAGCGGAATATACCTGCGGGTTTGGAGAATCAGACTGGGTGCATCAAGGCTTCAATTTGGATAGGGAAATCCTCAGAAAGCTCTACTATGAGAATCCCAAGAAAGTGCTCGGCCTTTGAATTCCCCAAGACGCCTGACTCAACCAACCGCCGAGTCTTCAGCTCTCCGTTTCCTACGTCGTTCTGAGATTAGAAGGATGATCTGGCTCGACCCATGCCCCCTTTTCGGCAGACATTGTCCTGATGAAATGTACCCAACCTTATAAACCGCAACAACGACGGTGCCGGGAAAGTAAATAGAACTTTACAATTCCCGGTGCTCAAACTATAATGCTCAGTCATGCCCTCTATGAGAAGCAGCGGGTTGCCTGCCATCCTGGCTAAGATATCCCAGTCATTGACTACCCAGAGGAAGCAAGGCTACATTGTTGGCGGCTTCATACGCGATCGGCTTCTGAAAAGACAGACCAACGACATAGATATTGCTGTAAACGGCGACGCCATGAGCATAGCCCGGAAAATAGCCAAAGAAACAAAAGGCAAATCTGTGCTCCTCGACGATGTCCACAATATAGCCAGAGTGGTGGTGACTAAAGATGGGCAGCCAAGACAGACCGCACAAGGCCAGGAATTGCCTGCTTCAGAATGGCATTTTGATTTCTCTTCTTTCACTGGAGATATCAGGTCTGATCTCGCCCGCCGCGATTTTACGATAAATGCTATGGCTGTGGAACTCGAGCAATTTGCCGCCGCCAGCCTGGCTACCACTACGAGTTCTCGAAAATCGGCAAAAGTGAGAACCGAAAAGCGACCTCCCTTGAAGCTTATCGACCCCCTTTCTGGTAAGGACGACCTGAGGGATAAGATAGTGCGGAAGGTAAGCGAGCAAATATTCAAAACCGATGCCGCCAGACTCTTGCGGGCAGTAAGGTTGGCTGCTGAGCTTGACTTTACTATAGAGCCAGACACAGAGTCCTTAATCCGCCGCTATTCCCAGACTGTCACTGACGTAGCCGGGGAGAGAGTCAGAGAGGAATTGCTTCGTCTGCTTAGCCTGCCCCGGGCTGCTTACTATGTGAGGTACTTAGACAAACTCGGCCTGTTGCTCGCTTTAGTCCCTGAGTTGGCAGAGGGCAAGGGCGTAGAGCAGCCAACAGTGCACTTCTGGGATGTCTTCGAACATTCTTTACAGACCATAGCTGCGGTAGAATTCCTCCTCAGGGAAAGCGATTGGGAGTACAGCAACGAGGATATGCTGTCCACTGCTCCCTGGTCTGACGTAATAGACAAACACTTGTCCCAGGAAGTCTCCAGCGGAAGTAACCATAAGGTTCTGCTTAAGCTGGGTGCGCTATTCCATGACATTGCTAAGCCAATCACGAAGTCCATTGATGATACCGGTAGAGCCAGGTTTCTAGGACACGCCAAACAGGGTGCAGCTATGACTGCTGGCATTTTGGAACGGTTGCGGTTCAGCAATCGGGAGACAAAACTGGTGGAAAGCCTTGTTTATCATCACCTCCGCCCAGCCCAGATGGCAAATGACGAATTGCCTACCCAGCGGGCAATTTACCGTTACTTCCGGGATACGGGTGAGGCCGGCATTGATATCCTGCTCCTGGCTTTAGCCGATTATCTGGCCAGCCGCGGGCCCCTGGCATCCATGGAGGAATGGAGAAAACACTGCCAGTTAGTAAATCACATACTGGCAGAGCACGGCAAGCAGCAGGCTAAAATCTTGCCGGTGGAGCTCATTGATGGCCATGATATAATGGATACATTTGACTTGGCGCCCGGACCATTGATTGGCAAACTAATAGCTATGGTCAATGAGGCTCATGCCAGTGGTGAGTTAAGCACTAGAGAAGAAGCGCTAGCCTTGGTGCAAAGAGCGCTAACAACTGTGAAGAAGCAAAACGCGCAGGTCGCTCAAGAACCCGGGAACTGCAGAATAGAGGCAATCTCTGACGCAGAGGTGGACTGATTTGAGAAGCAGAACCGTTTATCTATTGATCTTCGTCGTGGTATTGTTCGGCTTTGCCTTATGGTCTGTAGTCCCACTGGACAGAAATGTCTTAGGCAGGGGAGGATTGACTCTGGGACTTGACCTGGCCGGTGGCAGCTACCTGGTCTATCAGGGTGATCTCAACGATGTCGAGCCTGGCAACAGGGATGAGATTATGGAGGGGGTGAAGGGGGTTGTAGAAAGGCGCATCAACGCTCTGGGCATAACTGAGCCCATCGTCGAAATACAGAAACACGAAGGTCAATACAACATTGTCATACAGCTGCCGGGCATAGCTGACATCGAAAAGGCTAAGGAGATGGTCGGACTCTTCACCATACTGGAATTCCGGGAGCAGGACACTGCGGGAAATTGGACTCCAGCCACGGGCACGGTAAACAACGAGACATTAACCCTTAGCAGCAGGTACTTCAAGGAGAACACTGACGTTGTTGTAGACCAGTATGGCAAACCACTGTTAACCTTTGAGATGGATGAAACGGGAGCCCAGCTTTTCGGACAAGTAAGTGGCCGCCTCGTCGGAAAACCGCTAGCTATCTACCTGGGCGATGAACCACTTCAGGGGGAAGATGGTCATATCATCGCTCCGATAGTCGAAGAGCCGATAACAGACAAGGGACAAATTGAGGGTCTGAGTCTCACTGACGCCCAGGAATTATCTCGATTGCTTAACGCCGGCCGGATTAACGTTCCATTAGGGAGGTGGGTGGATGAAGAATTTCAGCCTAGCATCCCGCTCTATGAACGGACTGTGGATGCTACCCTGGGACAGGATTCTATCCAGAAAAGCCTGAGGGCAGCGGTGATTGGGATAGTGCTATTGCTGGTATTCATGCTTGTCTATTATCGTCTACCTGGCTTGGTAGCTTGCCTTAGTTTAGGCATTTATGGAGTCGTGCTCTTAGCTATTTTCAAGCTCGTCCCCATAACTCTGACCTTGCCTGGCCTGGCCGGTTTTATTGTGTCTCTGGGCATGGCCGTAGACGCCAACGTCCTTATCTTTGAGCGCACAAAGGAGGAATTGCGGGGCGGGCGCAGCTTGGCTGCTGCCGTTGAGGCTGGATTCAACCGCGCCTGGACGGCTATCAGGGACAGTAATATCACGACTTTCATTGCTTGCATCGTTCTTTTCTGGCTTGGCGGCACGATGGGCGCCTTCATGGTCAGAGGGTTTGCCCTGATCCTGTTTATCGGCGTGGCTTTATCGATGTTCACCGCTATTACCATTACCAGAACGTTCCTCCGCCTGATCATAGGCAGCCAGGCAATTACTAACCCGGCAGCTTATGGAGTAACATCATTAACAACAGTGAGGAATACGAAATGATAGATTTCGTTGGTCAGAAGCGGTGGTTCTTCTTGATTTCCTGGATACTTGTGATCATCGGTATTGCTGCCCTGATTATCTCCGAAGTACAGCTTGGGGCTCCTCTGAGATTGGGGACTGATTTTGCCGGCGGGACATCAATGACCCTTCAATTTACTCCTATAGACAGCCATGAAGTATCCTGGTCCGATTTTCAGGGCCAGTTGCGAGATGAGATGACTAAGCTGGGTTATGATAAGGCAACTATTCAGAATGCTGGTGATGGTAATTTCATCATCCACACTCAAGAAATAACCTCAGATGAGGCAGAAGAGCTGGGAGAGAGACTCGGTACAGAATTGAATTCTCAGGTTGAAGTAACTGATTACTATCTAGCTTCTGCGACAGTGGGAGCAGCAACCGCACGCAGTGCCGTCATCGCTGTAATAGTGGCAGCCATAGCGATGCTGTTCTATATTGTCTGGGCATTTCGCCGCATGCCGAGGCCTTTTCGCTGGGGCAGTGTCGCTGTCATTGCCCTTGTTCATGATGTGTTCATAACAGTGGGCATTTTTTCCCTCCTGGGCTTGCTCACCGGGCTGGAGATTGACGCCCTGTTCATTACCGGGCTACTTACAGTCGTGGGTTACAGCATCAATAATATTGTGGTTGTCTTTGACCGCGTCCGGGAGAACAAAGCCAGAGGTCTTAGCTCTGACTTTGCCATAACGGTAAACTCCAGCATTGTGGAAACGCTGGGGCGCTGTGTAAACACTAGCCTGACCACGCTCTTCGTGATTCTGGCATTATTACTTTTTGGCGGGGCTACCATACACCACTTTGTCCTTGTATTGCTCCTCGGCGTCGTCATCGGTACCTACGACTCTATCTGCGTCGCTGGCCCGCTCCTGGTGGTATGGGAAAGAGGAGAGTGGAGTTCCCTGGTGCCCTGGGCCAAGGAACCTGCCTAGTCAGCAACACAAAACCAGTTTCCAATACCTAGACCCTCAATCCTAAGCAAATCCAAAGCCGCAAATCTGAATACGAAAACCCATTTTGCTTTGGGTTTCGACCATCGATCGCTCTGATATTGTTTAGGGTCTAGGACAAAGGGTTTTGTATTCAGGATTCGAGGCGGTGCATTCCCTTTATTGCCCTGATATGCTCGTCAAATCCCTCGGGCTTTCTTGCCGCTGGTGTTTTTCCCAAAGGGTCATCTATTTCCGGACTACCCAGAAGTGCATCAAAGGTAGCCTTTATCGAAGAAGCAACTACTCGAAGGTTATAGCCGCCTTCCAGGGTGAAAACCAGATGTGCCTGGCATAGTTCGGCAGCCAGTCCCTTCAATATCATCGACATTTGAGCAAAACCTGTGATACTTACACGCATCATAGCTAGCTGGTCCGCCCAATGGGCGTCAAAGCCGGCAGAAACCAGAATAAGCTGCGGTTCGAATCTCCGGGCCGCTGGAACCAAGACCTCGTTGAAAGCTCTCAAGTATTCGTCATCACCCCAGCCAGCAGCCATAGGGAAATTGACCGTAGTGCCTTCTCCTTTACCAGTCCCGGTCTCATCCATCCATCCTGTCCCGGGATAAAAGGGATACTGGTGAGTGGAGAAATAAAGGACTCCGGGATCGGAGTAAAAAGCATCCTGAGTCCCATTGCCATGATGGACATCGAAATCAGCGATAAGAACACGTTTGAGATTGAACTTGCGCAGGGCAAATCTGGCAGCAATTGCCACATTATTGAAAATGCAGAAGCCCATGGCTCGATCCCGGACGGCATGGTGCCCTGGTGGTCTAACCAGAGCAAAAGCATTGTCCACCTCCCCTGTCATCACCGCTTCTACGGCCACCAAGACGCCACCGGCGGCATACAAGGCCGCTGCGTAAGATTTTGGAGACAGCAGGGTGTCGGGGTCAAGCCAACCACCACCCTTTTCGGCTTTGCTCTTAACATGAGAGATATACTCCGGCGCATGTATCAGCTCAACTTCTTCCAGCGAGGCAGGGCGCGCCGGCAGAGAGATGAGTCTCTCCCTAATTCCGGTCTCTTTCAGATGGGACATCGCCTCTACCAGCCTGTGAGAATTCTCTACGTGATCGCCGGTATCATGCTCCAGATAGATTGGATCATAGACCAGGCCTGCTTTCACGCTCGCATCATATCAAAAGCACTCACGCAAAAACAATCATGGTGACGCTTTTCAAAGAGAGTATTGCTTTTTACCACGAAAAACATCTATGCTGATGAGAGTATATACCTGTTCAAGCCGGCAAGCTCTGTAATATGACGAGAGAAGAAATCAAGGAGTTGCTCGATGAGGCGGAGGCGAGATTTGCCTCAGAACCAAAGCTGATACGGCTGGAATCTGGCAGAGTCATTTTCGTCGGCGATACCCATGGTGACATCGAAGCTACGGAGAAAGTCATCCACAGGTATCTCAAGCCAAGAAATAAGCTGATCTTTCTGGGGGATTATGTTGACCGGGGGCCAGCTTCTCTGGAGAATATCAACCTTTTGCTTAGACAAAAAATCGAGCACCCCGATTCTCTTTACCTGCTTATGGGAAATCACGAGGGCTACGCTATGGGCAGCTTCCAACCTGCCGATTTCTGGGAAGGGTTGGATGTCGAACTTCGTCGGCGATATGGTGAGGTGCTTGCCAGGTTGCCCCTTGCAGTGTCCATGCCAAATGGAATCATTGCTCTGCATGGGGCGCTTCCCGATATATCAGGTTTAGAAGATATCAACGGCATCAAACCAGGTAGTGCCGAATGGCACCAGATAACCTGGGGGGACTGGCAGGAGAGGGCGGGAAAGTCCCTGGGAATCGATCCTTACAGCGGCAGACCTCAATTCGGCCGAGGCTGGTTCAACGAAATCATGTCCCGCCTGGGCAAAAACGTCTTGATAAGGTCTCACCAGCCGGATGCCCCACCCGTCATGTATGGCAGAAGGTGCCTCACCATATTCACTTCCTCAGCCTACAGTCATTATATCTCGGAGCGCACCATAGCCCTGGTTGATTCGAAAAAAGTGGTGAAGAGCGCAGACGACGTAGAGATAGAGACTGTCTAAGGCCACCTCAAGATCTCAGCCTACTTTGAAGCTCGTGCAGCAACCTTGACATGACTTCTTCGAGCGTCTACACTATCGAAACTGCACGACGAGGCCTGACAGCGATGATATGCCCTGTTTGTAAATACGATATGATAGTTATAGAGTATCATAATATTGAGCTTGACTATTGCAGTAGCTGCAAGGGTGCGTGGCTTGACTCTGGAGAGCTCGAGCTTCTGCTTAAGTCGCAGGGGCTTGAAGAGCCAAAGAAATTCTTCAACCAAATGATCAACTCTCAAGAAGCCGCTGCGTCAGAGAAGAAACGAAATTGCCCCATATGTGGCCGCAAGATGAAAAAAACAGCGATAGGCGCAGAGCCTGAAATTCTCATCGACGCATGCCGTGACAACCATGGATTGTGGTTTGACGGAGGTGAGATTGCCCAACTGATAAAGCATCTGGCTGGGAAACATCCACCGAAACGTGATTCCAAGGAGCAGGTCATCAGCTTCTTGGAAGAAGTGTTTGGATCTCCTGAGCAAGCCAGATATGACTAGGTAAACCCCTTGCGCCAGACAACAGACACTTCTACGACATGATCCCAAGCTATCAACTCTAAAGCACAGGAGCCGGGAGCGTGAGGAAAGGAGGGCAACGAAAGGATTGAGCAAATGACCTTAGCAAGGCAACATTGTTTATCCAGGGTGCGAGCGATTCACTAGACTCGCCGATCGAAACAAGGAGGCG
>Ga0172362_10001909_pt1 | contig 18012 bp, 18 predicted proteins | sample LakKivs1_kivu2a2_FD_114534 | JGI IMG/M metagenome (GOLD analysis project Ga0172362, IMG submission 114534) | Sediment microbial communities from Lake Kivu, Rwanda - Sediment s1_kivu2a2 | ecosystem: Environmental > Aquatic > Freshwater > Lake > Sediment | place: Rwanda: Western Province, Lake...
CATTTTTGTCATAAATTATCCCTCATATTATTAGTAAATAGATGTACTACCTGTATATTATTTTAACTATTTATATAATTTTCTACTTTTAGTCTCAAAAAAACGTTTTTTCTAGGGGGTAATTCATATACTAAAAGACCATAAAATAATCCTCAATTTTCCCTGAAAACGAGAAAAAGAAGGAAAATCAGACAACTTTTGGTCTGATTATTTTGAAGCAAACGGGGTAAGATCAAAGGCTCGAATGCGATCTGCGCGTCCAAAGAAGAACACGTATGAGTTCCCATTGATTTTACTTTCGTAGTCAATATAAAAGCCCTTAAAGCCTTTCATCATCCCAAATTGAGGTCCAGTTATTTTTTGTTTTATCGAGAAGGGTTGTCGTTCGATAATGAGTGTTTTTCCCTTAAATATTTTTGTTTTTCCACCATAATGCCATAAGGATAAACGCTCTTTGAACATCGTGATCGTGTTTTCTTTCTTCGGGTTTATTCTGTTATAGGAACCATGGCTTATGACTAGGTACGCTGGTCGGTCTTTATCGTTTATAGATGGTCGTCTATCTTTGTTGAAGAGATCGCCTAAATTAATGCCTCCTACGTACGCCCCGTTATTGGTCAGTAACCAGTTTATAAATTTTTGAAGAACATCCTTTACCACAGGATGACTATTGAATTCAAACCGGTCAAATAAAGTACTTACTTTCGCGATAAATTCTTCATAACTGGTTGATTCAACCGCCATTGTTTCAAGTTCATTCATGAAGTGGTCAACGGCCTGAGCTTCGCTATCCTCTTGGGCAGTGACCGGGAATGACGCGAGTACGAAAGCAAGGGTTATTCCAATTGCTAAGAGTGCTTTTATTTTCATCATAGCATGACCTCTTTTTTTTTTACTCTCTTTAAAATATAATTGTTTTGCGGTATTTATATAACTTTCTATATTTAATATTATATATAAAAATAATTTTCCTCCATTAACTATCAGATACAATCATCTATTTTTTCTCTTAAAAATACAGCATGAATCGATCTTTAATAAGCGCGCCAGCGATACTCACATTTCGTACATGTATATATCCTGGTTTCCGGCTCATCACTAGCACGTGTCTGTCGCAGACTCCAAAACGCCTCTTTATTGCCGCATTTCGGGCACTCAATCCTGGTTTTTGGGAGTATGTCGATTTTCTTCTCAAGAACTACGGTTTCTTTTGTCTTCTGTTTTTCGATGAGAACAGAGCTACCTTCTGTTTTTTTTCCAGCTCCGCATTTGGTGCATACGAGCTGTCCATCCTTCGGAAGCATGAGGCATTTACATTTTGGGCAAAACTCCATGATCTCTCTTCTCCATTACTTCTTTAATGATCTTTTCATGATCAAAAGCGAGAGGAGGTAACTCATGCAAGTTGAAAAACTTAACAGTTGCGGCATCATCACCAGCCTGTAGCGTACCTTGTAGATAGTGTAAGAGATACACAATGGTGATAGTATGACCACGAGGATCACGGTGAGGATCTGAATAGACTCCTACCACGCACTGCACATTAGTCTGCAGACCGGTTTCCTCAAGAACTTCTCGAACAACAGCGTTCTCTGTCTGTTCACCGTATTCTACAAAACCACCTGGCAATGCCCAGTATCCTTGAAACGGCTCTCGTTTCCGTTGCACGAGAAGGATACTATTCTCCTGGATGAGCACTCCATCCACCGTCACTTTCGGGACTTTATAGCGCATCGGTTCAAGAAACTGCACTAGACTATAAAAGCATTCATGTGAATATCCTGCACGCTGAAAAATAGTAAAGCTTTAAATGTAAATATTTGTTTCAGTCAATGGGACGGGATGCAAGCTGCGTAGTTGGAAAGAGAAAGCAGAGGATATCGTCAGTATCTGTATTATTTCGATTATTTTACTCCTGTTACTGATCATTAATGTGACTGGCGCACTTTAGTTTTTTTCCGCTCATTTTTCTTTTTTTGCTGTTTCGTGAGATAAATATGGACGTCATGAATGGCGCCAATACCTTTCAATGAAGAAAGCATGCCAAAGATGGTATTTGTAATAATACTTTCTGGGAATTCGGTGAGCGGTATCTCCTTCCCATTGACGAAAATTTGGACGTTTTTAAGAGAGGCTTCTTGGTTGATTTTTTTTTGAATCATACGTTCGACCTCCTCATAATTGTGACGATAACGCGCTACCGTATTTTTTCTTTGTGCGCGATCTCCTACTTGTATCTTTGGAACATCAGGATCGTCTGAACCTTCAATCAGTACGAGATCGAGATCATGAAAAGTTGTTATCATTGAGAGTATTTGTTTGGTGTCGAAAGGGTAGTGAAGAAGGATATCGGTTTGCTGGGGAGATGAAAACACGACCAGGTTTGCTCCAGCAGCATGGTAGCGGTAGGTATCGGTTCCTTCGGTATCGCGACTGATATGTTTTTTTGTTTTTTTTATGGTCGCAATCTTGTACCCCTTTTTCACAAAGGTTGTAATCAAACGTTCGACGAGGGTGGTTTTTCCTGAGTTTGAATAGCCATAGATCCCAAGGACAACTGGGTAGGACATACCATCGGGTAAACAGTTATGTCGTTTATGCTTTACTCTTTCGCTCATTCCGTTGAGTAAAGGATATAATAAGCACCTTGTTATCACCCGGTCAGAAACGTATGAGAGAACAAGGCAGGATTTTATCTAGTGTTAGTATCATCCATGCGCTTACTGACGGTTCCATTGCCGTTGTCGCTATTTTATTCCCTATTTTTAAAACGTTATTCAATCTTTCTTATACTCAGGTAGGTATCATCACCGGTGGTGGGCTCTTCATCACCTTAGTGATGCAGCTAGTCCTTGGGAGAGCAGCTGATGGGAAAAACGTGAACACCTTCCTTCTCATCGGATTACTGTTGACAAGTCTTTCATTGCTTCTGCTCCCGTTCAGTACCGGTTTTTTCAGCTTGCTGCTCTTTATTTTTGTTTTGCGGTTTGCGACCAGCTTCTTTCATCCGATTGGGATCGGCTGGATTTCTAGGACCTACAAGAAAAACAAGCTCGACTGGGCGATGGGTATTCAAAGCGGATCTGCTGACGTCGGAGCATTTATTGCGATTGCTACGACCCTATCCATTACTGAACTATGGGGTTGGCATGCCCCCTTATACATCTGGACAGTCATCGGTCTTCTTGGACTGGTCCTCTGCATACGTTTCACCTATCAGTTAGATAAACAATGGATGATTGCACCAACCCTCGAGCGAAAGCAGACCATTCGAGAAGCGGCGGTCGATGCCTTCCATCGGATGAAAAACATAAAAATTCTCCTGCCTGCGTTTATGATCAGTGGAGCAGCCTGGGGTATCATTATCACCTACCTTCCTTTACTGTTGCAAGCTCGTACCACACTTTCGTTACCAGTCATCGGTTTTCTTGTTGCCCTCTGGACCGGTATCGGTAGTCTCTCTTCTTTGTCCTACGGGAAAATCCGTAATCGTGTCAATCGAAAAAAAATCCTTTTATTCTCCTATCTCACCATTGGTATTTTAGGGATAGGTCTTTCATATTTTACAGATGTATTTATTATTCTCGGTATCTTGATCCTGTTGGGTATTGCCATCTTTCTTTCCTATCCAGCACTGTTTTCTTTTGTTTCAGAAGTCACCTCAGAATCAAGGGAAGGATGGATGTTTGGTATCACCTTCACGTTTCAGACTGGCGGAGGAACGATTCTCTTGTTCCTTGGGGGTGTCCTAGCTGATGTCTTCGGGATCTGGATGCCATTCGCTTTACTCGGAGCGCTCTCCCTTCTTTTTACAGCTCTCTTACTCATGTATTATAAAAAACCATTTGCTACCTAGAACGAATGAGGAATCATCAAGAGACGATACGGGAGGACAAGACCTGTAATGGTTCCTGTTTTGTATAATCCCTTATCATCGTTACAACCGGTGATGGTTACTGTAAAACGAACAAGTTGAGTCTTGTAGTGCTGTTTTCCTACCACAAACTCCCATGATTGCCCAATTTCTTTTGAAAACGTCCAATTTGTCGTTGCATTATACGGTGTTGAGAGATACCTACCTGTTCGACGATTTTTCAACTCGACATGAATCGTTATATTTGCGGTATCCTCTAGGTATTTTTTATTCTCAAATTGAACCGAAAAAAAATTTGAATTAGACAGGAAGCTACCTCGCATCCGTATCGTGATATCGTCGTTGGAGAGCACGCGATTGAGCTGCGCCATGGTCGCAAGGGTGCCGCCTGCAAGACGTGCTACCTTCGTAAGATATGTCAGATTCACATGATCGATAATATCTTCAGATGTATGGTAAAAAGGATTGATGGTTCCTTCTAAATAACAATTCGTCACATACCCAACATCAATAAACGATTGATGATCACTGATAGGAATATTAGGTCGTGAATAAATCGTTAGATCGATGAATTCCGGATAGGTTTCTACAAGGTCTCTGCCGATATTCACCATCCATTGTGCGTTCTCATCAACAAAATTCCAAACCTTCTTACCACCCTCGGTGGATGCTGCATATCCGACGCCATCGAGATTCAATACTCCAATAATATTGTCGTTTTGTTTTCTGGCTTCTTGGGCGTACTCATGGCTTCCTAATAGGCCTTGTTCTTCACCAGAATATAAAACAAATTTGACGGTACAATTGAACTGGTACTGACCCATCGCATGAGCTATAGCAAGAACACCAGCAACCCCGGAGCCATCATCGTCAGCTCCTGGTGAAATACTGATACTATCATAGTGAGCACCAATAAGAACCATGGTCTGTACAGAACCACTCCCCTCTAGAGTAGCTTCGATGTTATCTCCCTGACGTAGTTTATAAGACCAGGGAAGAAGATGCACCTCCAGTCCAACTCTCAACAGCTCATTATACAAATAATCTCTCAATCGACTGAGTGCTGTTGAACCAGTCGGATGGGGACCAAACCCTTGAATGGTTCGAATATACTCTTCAAGAGATGATGTATTGATTTGAGAAATGATCGAATATACCAAGGTATCATTCTGCATCATGGAGGTATTTGTGAAACTAACGAGAGGAACGCTTTCATTTCTGTACGCTACTGTTAGTGATGATGCAATGATTTGTAAAAAACAGAGTAGGACAATAAAGGAAGATACGACTAGTTTTATTGTTTTCATTTCCATCGTCATGAGAAATATAAACGTTCTTCTATTTAAATCTACAGGGAATTGAATCTATATAGAAAATCAAATAGAATGACTCACGATTACGATGTGCGCTATGAAAAAACCATATGTGGTGCTCTTCATCTCTATCGTGTCGGTTTCTTTTGCATCCATCTTCATCCTCCTCTGTGATGCACCACCATTGAGTATCGCTTTCTATCGACTGTTCTTTACTACCCTGTTGGTCCTACCCCTCCTTTTACTACGGCAAAAAACACGTCATGAACTCCGTCAGCTTCCCAAATCCTCTTGGCTTATCATGGCTATCATAGGTCTTATCTTAGCAGCCCATTTCGCCTTGTGGATCACCTCACTTACCAAAACCTCGGTCGCAAGCTCTGTCATATTAGTGACTGCTCATCCGATTATTGTCGCCCCTATCTCCTATGTTTTTCTTCGGGAGAAACTCTCGCCCCTCAACGCGTTTGGTGTGTCACTATCTGTAGCAGGAGTCATCATCCTTGTTTTTGGGAATTATGGTTTTTCAGGCTTAGCACTTGATACCTTTGAAGGAAATGTGCTCGCATGGTCAGGGGGCGTCTGTGCAGGACTTTACATCCTAGGAGGGCGATTCCTTCGAAAATCAATTTCCATTTTCACCTATGCCTTTATTGTTTATGCAATCGGGACTGTGGCACTCTTTGGTATCGGTCTTGCGTTCCAAGCACCAGTCTTTGGTCTGCGGATGCAGGACTATGGTATTATTTTGGTCATGGCATTGGTATCAGGTGTCTTTGGGCATACTCTTTACAATTGGTCGCTAGGATACATCCGCGCCTCAGTTGCATCAGTCGCTCTACTAGGAGAACCAATTGGTTCCTCGTTACTCGCATTTGTAATTTTTGGGGCAGCACAACAACCGTCTCTCTTTACCATCCTTGGCGGTGCCATTATTTTAATCGGCGTGTATCTCACTGCTCGCACGATGAGAAAAACCGACCTTTTAGAAAACGTTTAAATGACAATCGTGGTTGAGGGGCGGAAGGATTGGTTATGAAAATGAATAAATTAATAACAGGAATTATAGCAGTAGCAGTTATTATCGCAGTAGTAGTCTTGGTGTACGTGAATCTCCCAAGCCAACCATCATCTAATGGGGATAATACTACACCGCCACCAACAACGAGATACCCAATTTTGAACATAACGTACAATGATTACCATGTAAACTACACCCTTTCAGAACTAGAAGCATTCCCAACCTCCACCGGTGAGGGCAGTTACCTTAAAGTCAACAGACTACCAAACGTGAGTATCAGTGGTCCCAATGAATACACGGGTGTTACCATCTCCTACCTCCTCAGCCAAATCCCCAATCTTCCAACAAATTTCAGTATCACTGCGACATCAACTGATGACTATACTGTCAACTATAACACCTCGCAAATACAGGGTAATGTTGAAATTTATGACGAATCAGGGAATATTACAGGTATAGGGAACGTGACAATGCTCGTTGCGTATAAAGAAGATGGCGAGTACATCCCAGGTACTGAAGATGGACCGGTACGAATCGTGTTTGTTGACGATGGTCAGATTACCCCGTCACCTCTCTGGGCAAAAATGGTCGAATCCCTTATCATTACTGATTGATAAGAAATTTTTTTCTTATCACAATCTTTTTCTCTTTTCTTTTGTTATTCTTTTATGCACGATGAGGAAAATCGAAGAATTAATTCTTAATGTTGAGAAATACAATACTGCACTGCTACAAAAGAAATTTGAGAGTAAAAAAAATACTGTCGGTTATGTTCTGATGAATAATCAACCAAGGGTTCTGAAGTGGTACGTCCCTGGGTTGAAACAGAATATGGAAACAGAATATATGATTTTAAAAAAGGGGGCACCCGATCTTCACATGCCTGCCCCTCTTGACAAAGACACGGACAATAATGTCCTTATTCTCAGCTATATTGTTGGAAAAAACCTGTGTGATGTCATCAACGACCCAGCAACCAACGTTGAAGACAAACAACATGTCATAGAACAGCTTGCTCATTGGATCGTCCGGTTCCATACCCATTTTAAAACAGAGGAGTCCTTCATGATTCGGGGGGATGCATCACTCAGAAATTTTATACTCAGCCGAGGAAAAATCTGGGGTGTGGATTTTGAGGAATCGCGTCAAGGAAAACCCGTTGAAGATGTTGCCGGGATCTGCGCATCCTTATTAACTACTGATCCCATGTTTTCTGATGAAAAATTTCGTTTGTGTACGAAGTTCCTTGAATCCTATCGAAAAGAGACGCCCTGGACTTTGGAAAACGTCAATAGTGAAATCGCGTACGCACTTCTTGAGAAGATCCAGTGGAGGCCCCAGGATGAAGAGCTGCTTCGCACGTATGCGGGAAAGATACGAACGAAAGGATTGCACGGAGCGTCTCGGCACAATCATTAAATATCTACCTTGATATCCGTCCCATCGATGCGTATGGGGAAGGCACAACTCATCCCGGTATTTGCAATCATTGTGCTTCTAATTGGTTGTACTGCATCACTCTATGTTCATGCAACCCAGGCTAACACCGATCTTATTGACATTAATGGTCAGCAGTACACCATTGATCAATTGTTTTATCTGGGAGAACCCCGAACCATAGCTTCACTCAATACAACAGGAATAGCACTTGATACTCTCATCACGAACATAGGTCTCAACTGCCCCTCCTGTCATCACTATACGATTATCGGAAAGGATGGTTATCAAAAAACCGTGACCTGGGAGAACATGAAAAACGGGGTACTCACCCACCAACAAAGTGTGGTCTTCTCTGATCTACCAAAAGCTTTTCGTGTCAAAGACGTCATACGTATTGAGGTGAACTAAAATGAAACACAAGAAGCTATTGGCCGGTATCCTTGTCTTTGGGTCCCTCTGGGGTTTTTCAGAATGCATCATAGGCTCGCTCCTTCATGATGCTGGCCTTCCAGCTGGAGCGATCATGACCGCGGTCTTTGCTATTGGTCTTCTCACTATCAGTAGAGTATGGTATCAGCAGCGGGGTATAGCACTTGGCATGGGGCTCGTCGCAGGAGCACTCCGCCTGTTCAATCCCTTCGGTGGTTGTTACCTGTGTTCAGCGATCGCTATCATGGCCGAAGGAGCTATCTTTGAACTCATCTGGTACCGTCTGTCTTTAGATTTGAAAGAACTACAGACGCTGACGTATCAAAGCAGTATCGGTATCATCAGCGCCTACGTCGTCTATGTGGGTGGTTACATTATCACCCAGATTTTCACACCAATCCTCTCATCTGCAGGATTTCATCTTGAAAACCTCCTTGTCTTTCTCCCCAATATGTTCGCAAGCGGGCTTCTTGCAGCACTAGTGGGAGCAGCGACAGTCCCCGTGCTGTTTTCTGTGAAAAAACTTGATATCACGATCAAAGACCGTTTATACTACCCGATCACCATTGGTATTTCTATTGTGTGCTGGACTGTCGTCATCATAAACACCGCTATTCTTCTCTGGTTATAATGAGGAAGAGTTATGGAACAACCCACAACCGTGAAAATACTTAAATTCTCTCCAGAAAAATGTAAAGGATGCCTCGAATGTGAAAAAGCATGCTCATATGTTCATTTCAAGACAAAAGACGGCGGTGAGCAATCAGCGATTCGTATTATCAAAACCCCGAAAGGATTCACCATGCATGTCTGTGATCAACGAGGGCTGTGTCTGGACATGTGTCCTGTTGGTGCACTCACCCGACGTAAAAATGGTGTTGTTTGGTTAGACAAAGACGTCTGTGTTGGCTGTCAAGCCTGTGTTGCGTTCTGCCCTATAGGGGCGATGAGAAAATCAAACGTTCGCATCGAACCGTTCAAATGCATCTCCTGCGGCGCCTGCGTTCGCGCCTGCCCTGAGAAGGCACTCGAACTGAAAGAAGTAACACTACCACCACTCAAACAAGTCGTGTACCATAAACTGGGGGCATAACATGGTCGAAGGTCAAATTCCTATAGAAGAGTACCAGACAGGTAACACAAAACATACCTGGGATTTACAGAAACTGCGTTCAGCTCATAAAATAAAAGCAACGTATGCCTACAAAAAAGGTGATGTCCAGCGAGGGTATGCGAATCGAACACTCTATGTGAATCTGACGACTGGTACGATTAAAGAAAAACCAGTGACTGACGAAATGAAAAAACTCTTCACCGGCGGCCGTGGATTTGGATTAAAACTCCTCTGGGACTCCATTAAACCAACGACCAGATGGAACAGTGATGAAAACGAACTTTTAATCACGACCGGTCCTCTCTGCGGAACAACACAATACGCTGGATCAGTAAAATCCCTTTGCCTTTCGATTAGCCCTTCCACCAATATTATTTGTGATTGTAATGTGGGAGGATTCTTTGGTCCTTACCTAAAATTCTCTGGTTTTGATGCACTTGAAATCCAAGGGAAAGCAAAAGAGGACGTCATCATCGTCATCGACGGAGAAAAAGGTACAATAACCATCGAGACCGCTCCTCTTGAAGAAATCAACACCCATCTCTTAAGTGAACAGCTCACCCATATGTATGCCACAGAAAACACTGACAAATCTCGACAGAAAGTATCCGTCGTATCCACAGGAGTTGCAGCAGAACACAGCTACTGGGGATGCCTGAATTTCTCATTTTATGATATACGGAGAAAAATTCCTCGGATCAAACAAGCTGGTCGCGGGGGACTTGGTACGGTCATGCGTGATAAAAAAATAAAAGCTCTTGTCGTGAAAGTTGAAAAATTTGATGGCGTTTCAAATCATCCTGCAGATCCCATCGCTCTCGCAAAAGTTGGAACAAAACTTCACAAGGAAATCCGTGATCTTGACCGGTATCAATGTAACATGAGGGCAGTAGGAACCGGTCATCTCGTCGAGATCATGGATGCATACGATCTCTTGCCCACCGAGAATTATCGTTTCGGTAGTTACCCGAAAGCTTCAAAGATTTATTCACCACATTTCTACGACCTCTTCACTAAAGTCATACCTGATGGTTGTTGGCATGGATGTACCATGGCTTGTGCAAAAACCGTTGACGGTTATACGGTGATGACAGGACCATACAAAGGACAAAAGGTTACGGTCGATGGTCCGGAGTACGAAACTATTGGTGCCTGCTCTAATATGAGCCTTTGGGATCCACTCTGGATTCTTGAGTTCAATTTTTACTGCGATACCTATGGTATTGATACGATATCAGCAGGTACCAGTATTGCATTCTACATGGAAATGTACGAATACGGTATTCTCAACAAAGAACGCTGTGATGGGTTAGAACTTTGCTTTGGTAATGCAGATGCGGCCTTGGAATTTCTCCACCGTATGGGACGAAGGGATCAAGGGGAATTTCTTTCAGTCGCATCAAAAGGGATTCGTCGCGTGAAGGACTGGATCATAAAAAATGGTTGGGGTGATCCGCAACTCGTGAATGATGCAGGTATGGAAAGCAAAGGATTAGAATATTCTGAATATGTGACAAAGGAGTCTCTTGCTATGCAGGGTGGCTATGGTCTGACACTCAAAGGACCACAGCATGATGAAGCATGGCTCATTTTCATGGACATGGTGAATAACGCAATACCAACGTTCCAAGATAAAGCTGAAGCACTTCATTATTTCCCGATGTGGCGCACCTGGTTCGGACTCAATGGATTGTGCAAACTACCTTGGAACGATATCGAACCAGCGAACAACGCAGAAACTGAGGCACCACCAAAAGTACCTGAGCATGTACAAAACTACGTTGATTACCAAAACGCGATGACGGGCTGGAAGGTCACCAAAGAGGACCTCATTCTTCAAAGTGAGCGGTGTTACAACTGGCAACGGGCGATGAACGTTTGGATGGAACGAGGACAACGAAAAGATGATTGGATCCCTTATCGTTCCATGGGGCCGGTCACCGAAATGGAATACACCTCACGAAAAGACCGCTATGACAAGCAACTCGTGCAGAAACTTGGTCTTGCTCAGAAAGATGTTGAAAAGATGACCGTGAAAGAAAAAATGGCTGTTCTCTATGAGTATCGCCGCAATCAGTATCAAAAACTCGCAGACGCCGTCTACTATCGTCGTGGTTGGACGCCCAATGGTGTCCCCACACCTCAAAAAATGGTACAGCTAGGATTTTCTGATAAAAAAATGCTGGACATGTTGAAGAAAAAAATAGATGCAGACGAAAAAGCAGGATTGAACCAATGGGGTGGAAGGTATCAAAAAAGCGAACATCCACCAACCAATGAGAAACACTATTGGAAGAAATGGAAATAAAATCGAATGGAAGATGAAACACCTATGGCAGAAAAAAACAGTAACAACCATGAAACAATCATCAAAGGCTTACCAATTGCAGAACCAGCACCATTAGGTCTAATCGGTCTAGCAGTCGCAGCTCTCGCCCTCGGCGTCACTGATTTGAAACTTGTGTCAACAACCTCAAAATCCCTTTTAATCCCTTGGGTTCTGTTCTTTGGAGCGACCGCGCAGCTCATCGCTGGGTCTATGGAATTCAAACGAAGTAATATCTTCGGTGCCACCGTTTTTTCCGTGTATGCGATGACCATGTATTCCATTGCCTTAACACTGTTTATTACGATTTTTACCGGTATTCAATTTGATATCCAACATTACGGGTACGGACTTCTTGCTATCCTGGTTTTCAGTATGATAGCAACCGTCGCATCCCTTATGACCAATAAAGCGTTTTTTGCTATCTTGATTGCGGTTGATCTTGCAGTCCTGGCTTTGTTGCCTCATTATTTCTATGCGATGACTTCCATACCAGCGGGTATCTTTTTACTGATAACCTCAATACTCTCGTTCTACACGGCAGCAGCTATTCTCATTAATACTATTGCTGGAAAAGCGATTTTACCACTGGGGAAACCACTCTGGCAACCCCTAAAAAAAACATGATGATTCTTTAACTCAGAACGACATATTTTTATACTATTTCATACTATATATAAAAAGAGGTAGGAAAGTATGAAGAAAAAAAGTATGTACGTTAGTATAGGAGTAGCCTTCATTATTCTCATAACAACGGTATCTTCTGTTGTTGCGTATCAAGCAACACATACACAGCCACAAGAACAAGGTCTCGCATCACCATTATTTACAATGCGTACCGCACGTTCCCTTGGACAATCACAAGAAACGATGAGCGTCTCGTACTTAGGGAAAGGACAAATAAGTAATTTATTTGTGAATCAACGACCACAGTTCCAAACCCTTGTGGAAAAAGCAATGCGTGTTTTTCAATCTCAGCCAATCATTGTCGAACAAGCATTGAGAACTGCACTACGTTCCTCACAAGTACAACAGACATTACAACTCAAAGGAATTACTGAACAAGACGTGCTTCAATATTTTAAACAAGTTCAAAACAATCCTGAACTGCTTCTCGAGCACTTTTCGTCTCTGCAAATACCGTTCACCGATCCTGTTCCTCATCCATTGAGTTTGAATTCAACGAACCCCTTTGCATGTATCATTACATACATTATTCTCCTTCCGGTTTTCCTCATCATAGGACTTATCATTGCGACCGTGACTATCGTGACGTGTCTCAACATCAATGACTGCTTCACGAACATCATGGAAAATTTCTTACAGGGCTTGAATCGACCAGGAAACACGAATATCTTTAATTAAAAACAAGAATTTCTTTTCTCTTTTTCTTTTTCAGATATAAATATTATAAATTTATTAATATAATTAATAATAAAATTTATATACTTGATGCTTTCATATATTTAACTTAGAGAATGGGGGCAATGGTTTTTAAAACACATCTCCTCACCACCTCACTAATTATTAAAACCCCATTCTCTCCATTATGACACAAAAAACGTGCTCCTCCCCCATCAAGAGTTGTTCTGTCAATTTTATAATTGTAAAAAGGTCTCCATTTTTTTTATGTTTTTACACGACCTGGCAGTATGTATTTCTACTAGAACCATGCTAAATAATAGCTATAAAAAACAACATTTAAATAGAGATATTTATATTGTAAATGCGGAAAAAGGTATGTAGGGAGGCGAACATGAAAGAAAAAAGTATTGTGAAAAGGGCAGGTGTTTTACTCTTTGCAGTGTTGATGATAGTATCAACTGCAACGGTCATGGCAAAATCAAACACGCAACCAACCGCCACGGACAATGATGTTTGGCTTGGTTACACAGGGGATTCACCGCAACTACTGCGAGGTGATGTATGGGTTGGTTATGATGATGGGGAGCCAGAAAAAATTATTGGTAGTAACGCTCCACCATTGTTTATTGCTATACGATTATCCCCTGATGAATTAGCACCTTATGATGGACTACAATTTCTCGCGACGACCTGGTATTGTGCTGTCTACAACGCAAGTATCCCAAACCACAATTATGACATGAAGATCTGGGAAGGAAATGAAACAGCACCAATCACCATGTTGCTGAATGAATCAGACGTAGCACAGGGAGAAGGATGGGCTAACCATACGATTGCAGCGCCGATAACGATTAATGCAGCGAAAAACTATTGGATTATGATAAAATGTTATGCATTTCCAGCTGGAACATACAATGACTATCCCCTTGGATATGATACTAATAATTATGTCCCAGGTAAAAGCGATTGGTACCACAATAACAACTATCCTGAAACCGGATTTTACGAGCTATCCGGTACCTCGATTGGGAATGGAAGTTGGTGCCTCCGTGTCAAAGTAGAAGTACCAGCACCAGCTCTTGAAATAGCTAGCCTAACTGGTGGCTTTGGTATCAAGGCAGGTATTAAAAACGCTGGAGATGCAGCAGCTACAAATGTGGACTGGAATATCACCTTGAATGGTGGCTTAATCATCCTTGGGAAACTCTCTGAAGGGACCATTGCTTCCATTACTGCAGGTGCTACAGAACAAGTGAAATCGAAATTCATCCTCGGCTTTGGAAAAACTGTAGTCACGGTCAATGCACTCTGTGATGAAGGAAGCTACGCAACAAAAAGCACGAATGCGACGGTATTCCTCGTCTTTGTATTAGGAATAAAATAGTCCTAATACCCTCTTTTTTTTTTATAAAAAAAATTAGAACTTGCGTTGTAACTACTCTCTACTATTTCTCAAACTCAATGGTTTGTGCGCGATGGCACACGTACAAGTTCACTTCCAGCTGTGTCATAAAAAGATTCTGCATGGTTGTCGGATTGGTTGGTGCTCGCTCGGTGCACAGCTCAATAGTATAGGCTATGATCCGATGTTCTCGGTACAGCCAATTCTCAGAACTACCCAGTGTACCACCATACCTAGGTATGAGATGTTGCTCTCCAACATACAGATAGTAATGGTTCATGCTTGAGATATTCTCACCAATAGAAACGAAGAGTGCTTCATCCTTTGGTGGTCGCGTGGTATGCATCCAGGGATAAAAGATGTACTCACCATAGGTATGAAATGACAGCGAAATGGAAATATCATGAGCATTCACGAAGTCTCGAACTGCTTTGGTCTCGTTTTCAGAGAACGGGTACGGGCCATGATAGTTGAAACTCGAATCCATGGTATTGAACGCAAAACCAAACGCGGTGGGAAGAAGGTAATACAGGAACCAATAATCATCGTAGTTACGATTCAGATTCACCCCATAGGAGGTGATTTCTTTTTTATGACCATAAGGACCATAGTTGGGTGCACAGTTTTTCCTAGTGTCCGCTTCCACACCATCAGGGTTCACCATAGGTATAAGATAAATTTCGGTAGAATCCAGTACCTCTTTTAGCTCACCCATGCTCTCATTATCGTAGTTTTCAACCATGTACTCAATAAAAAAGAGGCAGACTTCATAGGATGGTTTTTCATTCCCATGATGCGCTCCCATGAACAGGACGCCAGGTTCACTTTCCTCGACACTCACATTATCAGAGAGCTTCACCATCCAGATCGTTCTACCCTGATAGGTTGTTCCTATCGAAGATAATGACATGATATCGGTATGATTCACAGCAAGACTCTGTAATAAATCGGTCATTTCTTGATACGTACGGTAGTGAAATTGATCCAAGGTTGTAGCACTCACTAGCGTCTGCGATGAGATGAGACCATTGAGAGGAACAATGAGCAAAACGATAATAAAAAAAACAATGAAGCATACTCTCTTTTTTCTTTGTCGAACAGTGTTCATAAGACTTATCCCCATGTATATTATGAAAAGAGAGTATATATAATTTTTTTGTCCCATTTTTACAGATGTAAAAATATCTTTGCAATGATTACCAGCGTTGAAACAACGATGAGTAAGGTGATAAATTGCTTGGTTCCTGCATTCATGATGATACCCTTAACCATCTTTATGGTGTTTGCTATTTATATAGTGTCAGAAAACGTTAGGAAAAAACCAAATTGACGATACCTTTTAATGCCACTTCCTCTATTTCAGCAGAGAAAACTATGGTCCTTGACAACCTTGGCGACTCCTTGAAACGAACCATAAAGAAAATCGCAAACGCGGTCCATATTGACGCGAAACTGGTTAAAGAAGTGGTTCGAGACATCCAGCGTGCGCTCCTGCAAGCAGATGTGAACGTGAAACTTGTCTTAGCATTATCCAAGAAAATAGAACAACGTGCCCTCGAAGAAAAACCACCGTCCGGGATGAGCAACCGAGAGCATGTTATCCACATTGTCTACGATGAACTGGTCCATATCGTGGGAGCGTCACGAGAACTGGCAATTAAAAAACAGATTATTATGATGGTCGGACTGTATGGTCAAGGGAAGACTACGAGCTGCGGGAAACTCGCGACGTATTTTAAACGGAAAGGTTTGCGGCCAGCACTCATCGCTGGTGATGTTCATCGACCAGCAGCCTACGAGCAACTCAAACAAATCGCTGAGCAAGTCGAGGTTCCTTTTTACGGGGATAAGACAGAAAAAAATGCTGTCAGTGTCATCAAAGAAGGACTGAATAAATTCAAACGAACCGCTGATGTGATCGTTGTTGATACCTCCGGACGTCATAAACTGGAAGATGAGCTCATCGATGAGATGAAGCAGATTTTTAAGACCATTAAGCCTGATGAAAAACTCTTGGTCATGGATGCTGCTATGGGGCAGCAAGCTGGTCCTCAGGCAAAAGCGTTCAATGACGCGATTGGTATCACCGGTATCGTGCTCACAAAACTTGATGGAACCGCCAAAGGGGGTGGTGCTCTCAGTGCTGCTGCGGAGGTTGGTGCACCCATCGTCTTCGTGGGAACTGGTGAGCATTCGAATGATTTCGAGCGCTTTGATCCTCAGGGGTTCATCTCACGACTTCTGGGCATGGGAGACATCAAATCACTTCTGGAACGTGCAGAAGAAAGTCTGAAAGGTAAGGATGCAGAGAAAACCGCTCGCAAGCTCATGTCTGGGAAATTTAATCTTAACGATATGTATGAGCAGATGGAGATGATTTCTGGGATGGGCCCTCTCTCAAAAGTTGCAGAGATGCTGCCGTTTGGGATGTCCGGGAAAGTAAAAGAGGTGGACATGGATGCAACGCAAAATAAACTCAAACGGTTCCGTATCATCATGGACTCGATGACTAACAAGGAGCGGGAAAACCCAGAGATCATTCAAGCAGCTCGGATAAAACGGATAGCCCGTGGCGCTGGTGTCGAGAACAAGGATGTGAAAGAAGTCTTGAAATATTATAATATGACGAAGCGGATGATGAAAGGCTTTTCCAGTGATCGGAAGATGCAACGTAATCTTATGCGGCAACTGAATTTTGGAAAATAAGTATTTTCAGGTTATGTTATTTAAAAACGCTGATAGGATTATTCTCAATGGTACGACTGCTACACTACGACAGAAGCGACACGATGCTCTGGAAATGCTTTCAGCAGGCATAGACGCAGTGGACCCGTACCGCGTGGTCAAACAACGACTTCATGGATGTCATCTTGAGGTCGATGCAGAATCGATTGATTTTTCCACGTTTGATCATGTGTATGTGGTAGGGTTTGGGAAAGCGAGTGTTGGGATGGCTCGCGCTCTTCTGGATACACTGCCAATTACTCACGGTAGTATTATCACGAATGATTCGTCTGCAACCCTCAACCATCCTTCTCTCGATGTCCATGTAGGTAGTCATCCGCTCCCCACTCAAGAAAATATTCGAGCAACAGAGAAGCTCCTCTCTCTGCTTTATAAATGTACTGATCATGATGGTGTGATTGTCTTGATTTCAGGAGGTGGCTCTTCACTCTTATGCAAACCACGGGTTTCACTCTCTGATCTTCAACTCACTACGAAACTGTTGTTACTATCAGGGGCAACTATTCAGGAAATGAACACCGTCAGAAAACATATCAGCTATGTTAAAGGCGGTCAGATGGTACAACAAACCAAAGCAGTTGTGTTTTCCCTTATAATCTCTGATATTGTTGGAGATCCTCTTGATGCGATAGCTTCTGGTCCAACAACGCCAGATCCAACAACCTATGCTGATGCGAAAACTGTTTTAGAAACGTATGCTTTGTGGAAAAAGATTCCGACACGGGTACGAACCGTGATTACGGACGGAATCGCTGCACGGCTTCCTGAGACGCCGAAACCTGATGATCCAATATTTTCAAAAGTATTTAATTATCTGATAGCAAACAATACGCTCGCCTGTAATGCAATCGAAAAAAAAGCAAAAGAACTCGGGTATCAGCCAACCATTGTGACAACATCATTAACCGGTGAAGCTAGGAAGATGGGGGCATACCTCATCGATAAAGCACAGCACAGTCTTATGAAAGAGAAAGCGGTGTTTA
>Ga0172362_10001911_pt1 | contig 18002 bp, 10 predicted proteins | sample LakKivs1_kivu2a2_FD_114534 | JGI IMG/M metagenome (GOLD analysis project Ga0172362, IMG submission 114534) | Sediment microbial communities from Lake Kivu, Rwanda - Sediment s1_kivu2a2 | ecosystem: Environmental > Aquatic > Freshwater > Lake > Sediment | place: Rwanda: Western Province, Lake...
AGCTGAAGGTATATTTGGAAAAGCCACCTGTAAGTAGTGAGATCATTTGAATTACCTATTGACTGATAAAATTTGAATTTTTCATTCTCAGCATTTACCAGCAGACCTGATGTAATGCTCGAATTGTCCGGGAAATCTTCAATCACGCCGCTTACCGTTACGGGCACATTCCCCCACACAAGTAATTCCCTGCCAATGCCATTTTCGGATCCAAAAAGTTTTGCCGAAGTGCTTCGTGTAATGACTGCTGAATTAATATCTGAAAATGGTCTGGAAGCCTGGCCCGAAAGGAATTGCACAGTAAATATCTTGAAAAACTGGTTGTCAACTGACATCAGATCGTCAAGATAGAATCCCTTATTTGAGCTTCTTACCTCAATAGGATTGCCGCTCCTGAGTACCAGGCAGGCATTTTCAATTTCAGAATAATAATTCAGTAGAATATCTTTTACACGATAGTCAATAAGACTCGAATTATCCTTGGTATCAATGAGCCTTACGATCCTCTCCTCATTCACATTGTACTTGTCATGTGAATATTCATTAGCCAGGAAGAGTCCGATAGCCAGACATATTGAGATAGCAAATGAAAATCCTGCAATATTTATTACTGTAAACCGCTTATTTGCCAGCAGATTCCTGTACGCTGATTTGAGGTAATATGTAAACATTATTATAGTTTTATCTTTTCGTTATTAACCAAAACCCTCTTCCTACCTCTATCCCCCGCGAGTTCACCCGAAGCCAACTCTCCAGGGATGAAATCTTTATATGTAAGCCCCCCTGGGGGGGGTGGGGGGTAAAGCCCTCCTCGGAGGTTGTGGGGTTGGGGGTCATTCATACCTTAATGCTTCGACCGGATTTCTTGATGCAACCCTCCATGCCTGCAAGCTTACTGTCATTAATGCAAGGCTAAGAATCAGGATTCCTGCAAAAGCAAATACCCACCAGCTTACATTGGCCTTATATGCGAAATTCTGTATCCACCTGTTTATGAATAACCAGCCCCCCGGACATGCAATTACAAATGCTATTATCACCCATTTAACAAAATTTCTATTCAGCATTGACAGTATTTCGATAGCTTTTGCACCATTAATCTTCCTAATACCTATTTCTTTATTCCTTTTTTCAGACTCCAGAGTGCTTAGTGCAAAGATTCCCATTAAAGAGAGGAATATGGCAAGAATTGCAAATATCCCGGTTATTTTTGCCAGCTTTTCCTCAGTACCATAGGCATCCCTGTATTTTTCGTCAATACTTTCGAATCCGAATGGTATCCCGGGAAACATTTTATTCCACTCTTTCCCGATAAATTCAATTGTTTCGTTTCTTTTATCAGGATTAATTCTGATCGTAACATATCCGGGGTAGTTGTGGTGACGGCCAAACTGATATATCATCGGTTGAACAGGATGTTGTAACGATGTGACGTTAATATCATTGATTACTCCAACCACTTCCTTGACATTATCCCTGGTAATTAAACCAACCTTTTTATTATCCAGATCTTTCCAGCCAAGTTTTCCCCATGCTGCCTCATTAACTATCAATGCATTATAATCTGTTGAATAATCTTTTGAGAAAAATCTTCCATTTATTACTTTCATTCCATAAACATCAACGAAATTCTCATCAATATCACAAGAGAGTAACTCAAATCCATCCGGGTATCCATTTCCCTCCGGATAAATTTTAAAAAGGTTTCTGAACCCAAATCCGGGCACAAATTCAGTAACAGACGCATTACTATAGTCGTACTGAGATGAATACTTTTCGAGCATACCGGTAAATAATAAAGTATTCTTCATTCTTTCATTTCCACTATTTCCAAGCGATCTGACAGGTATAGTTATCAGGTTTGCTTTATTAAATCCTGTATCATGGTTCCTCATGAAAGAGATTTGTTTATAGATAAAAAGTTGTGTGATACCTAATATTATTGTTATAGTAAATTGAAGTATAACAAGACTTTTCTGAAAAGTTATTTTGTTTTTACCTGCCTCCTTGTTATGAAGCAGAATCTTAACAGGAGATGGTCGCGATAAAACAACAGAAGGATAAAGACCGGAGATTAATATGGATAAAATTCCAAATCCGGCAGCTCCGCACCATAATACCGGATCTGAAATATCAACAACAATATTCTTCCCTGTCAGATTATTGAAATATGGAAATAACAGATATACTGCGAAGAAGGATATGACAAAGCTGACGATGACCAGAAAGGTAATCTCAGCAAAGAAGTCGCCAATTAGAATTCTTGCAGAAGCTCCGCTTACCTTTTTAATAACGGTCTCGATTCCTCTTTTTTCGCTGTTCGCAATTGATATATTCATGAAATTCAGACATGCAATTACCAATATCCCTGTTGCAATCACCGAAAGCATCCATAAGTAACCCGGATAAACACCCGGTACAATATCGCTCTCGAGCGAAGAATTCAGGTGACTACCCTTAAATTCAGTCACCAGATACCTATGCCTGTTTTTCATGAAATCAGGATAATACTTTTCTTCTATACTGGCCAGTCTGCCCTCAAATCCATCAGGGATCCTGTTTCCATTAAACGTTATAAAAGTGTAAAGCCCGAAATGATACCACCGGTCATGTATATCCGGAAAATATATATATCTGAAATTATCTGAAAGGAAGTATTCAAATTTAAATATCGAATTTGAGGGGATGTCATTTATTATCCCGGCAATCTTAAAAGTAAATGTTTCATATTCAAATGTTTTTCCTAAGGCGTCAATAGTACCATAGAGTTTTTCTGCAAGACCCCTTGTAACAACAGCCTCATAAGGATCCTTAAAAAGATCGGCCTGGTTTCCGGATATTAGAGAGAAATTAAAAAGAGGGAAAAAATCTTTTTCAACGACTGCTCCTCTGATATTTTCATACCTCTCTGCACCAACAATCAGATCATTTGTATTACTCATTAATCCGATCACATTTTTTATCTCCGGATAATCCTTTTTTAATACATCTGATAAAGCAAGCGGAGTTAATGCCCCAATTGATCCATCCTCAATATTTTTTTCAACTATCCGGTAAATATTTCTGGCTGCCGGATTGAAGTTATCGAAAGAGGATTCATACCGGACATAGATAATTATCAACAGACTTATGGTCACACCGACAGACAATCCGACTATATTGACTAATGTAAATCGCTTATTGCGAAACAGGTTACGCAAGTTTACCCTCATAAAAAACATAAATCTTTCCATATCAGGAATCAAAGTTCATATATCAATGCCTACCTCCAGTTATGCCTCATTATCAAGGACCTTCTCTCTCCTTATTACTCATATAGGAGAGTATCGGCCGGGTTTCTTGTTGCCGCCAACCAGCTCTACCAGAAAAATCCACCCCTATCCCGAAAGCTTTCGGGACCCTCGAGGGGGACTTTTAATTCTGAATTAAGAACAATTGAACAAACGAAGTAAGAAATCAGAAGTTCTTAATTCATAATTCGTTTGTTCTTCATTCTGACTTCTAAGCCCCCCTTGGGGGGGTTGGGGGGTAAGTTATCATTCATACCTCAATGCCTCCGCCGGGTTTCTTGTCGCAGCCAACCAGCTCTGCCAGCTTACTGTAACCAGTATGATGAAAAGAGCAACTAAACCTGCCAGGGCAAAAACCGACCAGCCCGGATTGATCTTGTAAGCAAAATTCATAAGCCAGCGATTCCCTATTTGCCATGCAACAGGACTGGCGATAATAAATGCAATACTGAACCAGATAATGAAATCGCGGTTCAGCATTAAGAGAATTTCAGATATCGTTGCTCCATTGATCTTCCGGATACCAATTTCCTTAACTCTTCCCAGACAAACCATAAAGATCTGTCCGAAGATGCCCATGCAAGTAAGGGTAAGGGCGATGAGCATAAAAAATGTTATTGAACTGGCCAGTTTCTCTTCTTTTTCATAGAATGACTGGAAAAAATCATCATAAAAAATATAACTGAATGGCTCATAAGGTGAAATCGATTTCCAGACATTACCTATCAGATCAATCTGCTGTCCGGTATTCCCTGGTGATAGCCTGACTGAAAGCACGTTTCCGGATTCTGCCCCGGTAAAAAGCAGAACGAGAGGTTCTACGGCACTATGGTATGATTCGAATTTGAAATCTCTGATTTTTCCGATTATTTCGAAACCTCCATCCTGCCCGTTGTTATATCTCTTTCCCTCAAGACTTTCCCAGCTATATTGCTTACAACCTTCTTCATTTATAAGGCACGATCTATTTAAATCACCATCGAGGAAATCACGACCTTGAAGCAGTTCCATTCCCATTGTATTCAGATAATTATCGCCAACATAAATGCAATTGAATGTAATTGATTTACCTTCAAAATCATTGTCCATTTTGTGGTTGATCATACCCGGACAGCCGCTGCTCAGGGTAGTACTCTTCACAAAAGCGAGGTTGCCAAGTTCCTTTCTGAGCGCCTCAGTTTGCTGAAACCTGTATGGAATGTTAATTCGCAAAAGGAGTCCGCGTTCAAAGCCTGGATCAGAATGCTTTACAAAATGAAGCTGACGAAAGATTATTACAACCACTGCAATCAATCCTATGGATACAGCAAGCTGGAAAGTAAGCAGTGTCTTTTTCCATAGCTGCCTGGTATTAATATCACCCTTGAAACCGGACAGCGACTCAATGATATTGAATCTTGAAAGGATATAAATCGGAGCAAGACTGTTGATCAATATAACAATAATCACAACTATCAGGAAAACAGGTGCAACAGCAAGCAGATCTGACCAGTTAATGTGCATAATCTTTCCGAAAAGTCTTTCAGAATATGGTAAAGCAAAGTCGGTAATTGTGACTGCAAGGAGCAACGCTATTGTTGTACCAAGGGCCACTTCGGTAAGGGTATAGTTCACCAGTTCTTTCCGGCCGGCCCCAAAAGTCTTTTTAATCCCTGTCTCTCTTAATCTTGCATAATGAGTCGATACGGAGTAGTTCAGATAATTTATACTTGAAAGCACCAGGATAAGCAATGCGATCGCCAGAAAAATCTTAAGCAAAAACGGATTCCCTTTAGCGTGCCTGCTTTTCACTGTCAGTTCAGATAAATAAATATCATCAAGCCTTTGCAGAGAGAGGCTATCGATATCCAGCGCCTTAATTTTATCAGTAGCATTCAGCTCATTAATAAAATTACCCGGATTGATTCCTTCCCTTAACTGTACAAAATGATTCGTGGGATTGTATCTGAATCCATTGACGTTTGTCGATGAAATCCGGAATCTTTCATTCTCACTGTTTAGAATGATATCGGCGCTAAAGCTTGAATTGTCCGGTAATTCAATGAATACAGAAGTGACAGTTCCAAAGAAGTAATTACCGATATTAACCTGTCTGCCAAGAGGGCTCTGATCTCCGAATAAAGATTTTGCCAGCGTAGTGGAAACAGCTACTGATTCTCTTCCTGCGAAAGGCCTACCGGAAAGGCTTTCAGCCAGATCCACTGAGAAGATAGAAAAAAAGTTCTCGGTTGTTGTAAGCAGGTGAGTGAATCCTGCTGTGGTATTTGTTTGTTCATCTTTTATTGTCAGATCGGTACTTATGTTATAATCGAGAGGACAGGCATCCTCGACTTCAGCATAATCAGTGACCAGAACCGGGTGAAGATCCCAGTTGATGTTGCAGCGATTCTTTTTTACATCATAAATCCTGTAAATCTGTTTATGATTTTTAAAATCATTATTTACTGTTGTTTCGGTATGGTAGAACAAGCCTATCAGGATACAGGCCGAAAATCCAATCGCGAAGCCTCCGATTATCAGGAATGTATAGACTTTGTCCTTAAGCAGGTTACGGAAAGCTAACTTTAAATTGAGAAAGATCATTGTATCCATTTTATGCATTCACGTTTCTTCATAATCTCATTCTGCTTGCGGTATGCTGCTTGCCATCTCTGCCAGAGAAACCTACTCCTGAATACCCCTCACAGGAGACTTTAATTCTGATCTAAGAACAATTGAACAAACGAAGTAAGAAGTCAGAAGTTCTTCATTCTTAATTCGTTTGTTCTTTGTTCTGATTTCCAAACCTTTGTTCATAATTTGATAGCCAGTTAGTATATTTATTACAACTATTCCTGATCCTTCCTGTGAGGTAATTCCTCATCTAAGCCCCCCTTGGGGGGGTTGGGGGTAGGTCACTATTCATACCTCAATGCCTCCACCGGATTCCTTGTTGCAGCTCTCCAGCTCTGCCAGCTGACTGTCAGAACTGCAATAATAACTGCCGATAATCCTGCGACAGCAAATATCCACCAGCTCATTTTTGTTTTATATGCAAACCGGTCCATCCAGCCTGAAAAGAAGTAAACTGCGGCAGGAATGGATATAACAATAGACAGAACTACCCATTTTACAAAATCAATGTTCAGCAGTAATAACACTTCTGTTATTGATGAGCCATTGACTTTCCTGATACCTGTTTCCTTATTCCTTTTTGAAATGGTGATCAGCGATATTCCGAACAGCCCCATGACGGAAAGGATTGCCGCAAGGATAGAAAATGCGGCAATTATCCTTGCCTGGTTCCTTTCGCGTATATAGAAATTCTCAATTACCTCCGTAAGATATCGCACCTCAAAAATTTCATCGGGAGAGATCCGGATATATAATTCCCTGAGCTTCTTTATAACAGCATCATCATTTTTACCGCTTGTTTTTATGGCGATCAGTCCCATCCTCTCGGGATTCTGTTGCAATATGACCATTGGCTGGATCAGGGTATGAAGCGAATGAGCATGAAAATCCCTTACAACTCCCCGCACCCTGAAAACAAGTAAATTGTCGCCTGCCTTCACATTATGAAGCTTCGCGGATGATTCATTGAGAATAACCTCCGGAGGTCCGGGCTTATATGGGCCGAAGGAAGAACCTTCAATTACTTCCAGTCCCAGGAGTTCAGCCATCCCTTCCCCCATTATCAGTCCGTCAAACCGTATTTTCTGACCATCGGGAGTTGCCAGGTTTATTGGAAGAAAACTACCGAAAGGAGGAATAAATGATCCTCCGGCAATATTTACGACCCCTGGCGTTTTTTTCATTTCCTCGCAGATCATCAGGAAGCTCTTTTTCAGCTCATCTGTATTAAGGTCAGTCACAAGAATATTCTGCGGATTAATTCCCTTATAACCTGTTTTTGAATAATTCAGCTGTTTCAGGACAATTATCACCCCGCTGACAAGGATTATATAAATGGTAAAATGAAGAACCAGGAATGAATAATTCCATCGTGCTGATCTTACTGATTTCAGGGGCTTGCCGGAGAGAAGGTTAAGAGCAGGTATTCGTGAATATTTAAGACCAATCAGCCATCCGGATCCTGCACCGGTAAGGAATACTACTGCCAGCAGAAGCAGGCACAGCACCGGGCTCAGAAAAACCTCTCCCGAAAGATTTTTATTCAGCGTTTCATTGACAAATTCCATCCCGTAATCGATTACAAAAGCAGCAGGTATAAGGCTCAGAAGGACTATGATTGCCGACTCAGTCAGAACCAGTCCTCTTATCCTTCCACGGGAAGCCCCGTAAACCTTCCTGGTTCCCAATTCATGCATCTTTTCAGCTACTCCGGAGCGGGCCAGAAGAATATAATTAGCTAGGGAGATAAGCAGAATGAGTATCGAAATTGCCTCATAATATTTCAGCTCCCCGGGATTGCCGCGTCTCAGAAACCAGCTGCCTGAAATGTCTTCTGATCCCAGATAGATCTCAGAAACAGGCTGCAGACTGAAATGAATCTTATCCTTGTCTTCCTGCGTGATAAATTCCTTATACCTTTCCGCCTGTTCAGCAATCGCGGCTGGATCAGCATTCTTATCAAGCACAACATACGAAAGAAATTCTGTATATCTCCAGTCGAGTGCATGGAGCTGATCACTCCCGTAATCTCCCAGCGATCTCTGGAACTGAAGGAACATCTTATCGGAAAGCCTGATATCTGCCACAAATCCCGGAGCCAGGGTTGAGTTCGAAGGAAAACTCTTATATACCCCAGACACAATGAGGTCGGAAAAACCATCAGGGAATTTTACCTGGATAACAGCTCCAAAAGGAGACAGATTCCCGAAATATTTCATCGCGGTCTTTTCGGAGATTGCCACTTCACTCATCGATCCTGCAGGTGAACCATAAATGAACTTAATTCCAAGAACCCCAAACATAGAAGAATCTGCAAACCCGAACTCATTCTCCCGGACCATCTCATTTCCGGTTTTCCTTATCTGCAGGGTGTTTGCCTGGTAATACCTGAAGAAACCTCTGACACCTGGAAGTTCCTTTGCCATGCTTTCAGCGAGGGGGTAATGAACCTGTGAGGATGTTCCAAACAGTACCCTGAAGACATTCCTGTGTTCCGGGATAAATCTATCGAAGGATTTTTCGTGAATTATGAGTGCAAGAAGGATTATTATACATCCGAGTCCGATTCCCAGACCAAGAATACTGATTACCGATGGCACTTTATTTCTCAGAATGCTTCTGAGTGCCAACCTAAAGTCTATGATTAACATGGCTGCCCTTTATAACTTAATTAACTAATCTTATGCCAATTTTATATACATCTGATTATCTGTTTATTATCTGACTCTACCGATCTATTACGTAAATTTATTTTACATTTTTTCGTAAAATATTTTTACATCTTCTTTGATTTTGTTTTGATGTATTTTATCTTTGCAGCAGTGTAAATCTCTGATTATAGCCCCCCATCCCCTACCGAGGCTTCGCTCGGTGCAGGCCTGAAGGGGGGCTAGTTATCGCAAAGAATAAAGCCCCCTTTAGGGGGTATGGGGGCAAATAAACGATATATTAAATGCCGGTTCAGAAGGGGAACATATTGATAGTAGATGATAACAAAAGTATACTGAGCACGCTTGAAATACTTCTTTCATCTGAATTTGCAGATGTCACTGCCATATCCAACCCTAACCTGATATTATCCGAGCTCAGAAAAAAGGATTTCAATATTGTCCTCCTCGACATGAATTTCTCTGCCGGTATGAAAACCGGCAATGAAGGCATATACTGGCTGGGAAAGATCAGGGAATCTAATCCTGATGTGTCAGTTGTCATGATAACGGCTTATGGCGATGTTGATACTGCAGTAAGAGCCCTGAAGGCAGGCGCTTCCGATTTTATCCTTAAGCCATGGGATAATGAAAAGATTATTGCCACTCTCAGGCTTGCACTTCAGCTCAACCTGTCTAAAAAAGAGGTCAGGTATCTGAAGGAAAGGGAATCAGAGCTGAAGAAGGAGATAAACCGCGAGCAGAAGGATATTATCGGATCATCGCCGCAGATAACCAATGTTCTTAAGCTTGCCAGAAAAGTTGCAAAAACGGATGCCAACATACTGATCACCGGCGAGAACGGCACCGGCAAGGAACTCATTGCCCAGGAGATTCACCGGCTTTCGGGAAGGGCAAACGAGCTGCTGGTAAGCGTGGATATGGGGGCAATAACCGAAACTCTTTTTGAAAGTGAATTATTTGGTCATGTGAAAGGCGCCTTCACCGACGCCAGGGAAAGCAGGCAGGGCAAGTTTGAGATCGCCCACAAAGGGACACTTTTCCTGGATGAGATAGGCAATCTCTCCTTTCATCTTCAGGCCAAGCTGCTGGCGGCTATAGAGAACAGGCAGATAACCAGGATAGGATCAAATGAACCAATTCCAGTGGATATCAGGCTTATCTCTGCAACAAACAAAAATCTTGAGAACATGGTAAAGGAAGGTTTGTTCAGAGAGGACCTATATTACCGAATAAATACTATCCAGATTGAACTGCCCCCCCTCCGTGAAAGGGGTAATGATATTATCACACTCGCTGAATTTTTCCTGAGAAAATATACTAAGAAATACAATAAGCCTGAACTGAGAATAAATCAGCAGGCGCTTGACAAACTTATGGATTATTCCTGGCCGGGGAATATCCGCGAATTGCAGAACACCATTGAAAAAGCTGTCATACTCAGCGAAACAGCTGTGATAAAGCCTGAAGATCTTTACCTGAGGTCTGTTGCAGAACTCAAAAATCTTAATTCCATATCAACAATTGAAGAAATGGAAGAAAAGATGATGCTTCTGGCCCTGGAAAAGAACAATGGCAATTTCACTGCTGCTGCTGAACAGCTTGGAATAACAAGACAAACACTTTATAACCGACTCAGAAAAAACAGGCAAAATGATCAGTAAAAAGCTTTATCTCAATATTGCTGTAAGAGTGTCTCTTATTGCTGCCCTCTCCGTCCTGCTGGGGTACCTGATCTTTGAAGAACAATCCGTGCGCTTTTCAATAATCTGTCTGGCAACGATCATAATCCTGACAATCAGCCTTATATATTACCTGAACAGGACCAACAGGAACATAAGATACTTCTTTGATTCTGTAAGGAACGATGATTCAAACCTCAGCTTTTCCGTCGATAAAATGAGCGGCAACCTCAGGGAATTGCATGTGAGCATGAACAATGTCAACCACCAGATACAGAATCTGAAAATAGAGAACAGGCAGCAGGAACAATATTTTCAGAAAATACTGGAACACCTTGCCACGGGAATTATAACATACGATGCCAAAGGATTCATCCACCATGCAAATTCAGCTGCCAGAAGACTCCTTTCAATGGAAATTCTCACGCATCTTCAGCAGATAGAACGGGTCGACAAAAAGCTGTTCAGGACCATCAGCGGCCTGAAGCCATTTGAAAGAAGCCTTGTGGCAGTTAATACAAGGCAGGGAGAGATTCAACTACTTTTGAAAACGACCTCTTTCGGGTATGCTGAAAACGAACTGATGATATTATCAATCCAGGATATCAAGCATGAACTTGATGAGAAAGAGGTTGATTCATGGATGAGACTTATCAGGGTACTGATGCACGAGATAATGAATTCGATCACGCCCATAACGTCATTATCAGAATCTCTCCTGAATATTTACAGGTCTGATGACAAACCTGTGATGCCGGAAAATGTCACTGAAAAGACAATATCCACAACTCTGCAGGGCCTCAATGTAATCAGGGAACAGGGGAAAAGCCTTACTGCTTTCGTCGAATCGTACAGAAAGCTCACACGCATACCCAAACCGGAAATGAAGCTTTTCAGGGTTTCAGAGCTTTTTTCAAGAGTGAATATTCTCAGTGATTCACTTGAAAAAGGAAGCGCCACTGAGATATCATTTCAAATCAAGGATCCTGATCTTGAAATTTTTGCCGATGAGAATCTCATATCGCTGGTTCTGATAAACCTTATTAAAAATGCTGTTGAAGCCAACATGGATAATCCTGCCAGTAAAATCAGCGTTATCGCGGGAAGTGATCTGAACCGGCACCCTGAGATATGTGTAACAGATAACGGACCCGGGATAAGCGAGGAAAACCTCGAGGAAATATTCATCCCGTTCTTTACGACCCGGGAGAACGGATCAGGCATAGGTCTCAGCATCTCAAAGCAGATAATGGGTGCCCATGGGGGAACACTGAAAGTGAGATCGGTGCCGGAAAAGGAGACTGTATTCTGCATGAGTTTTCAGAACTGAATGATTTAAGAAAACCAGATATTAATTTTACTGCCAGATTCAGGCAAATGAATGCGAACGAAATATCCGGGCTTTATAACGACCATCCGGTCCTTGCCGGACTGATCGGTGCCTCAGGTAATCAGGAGATTCAAAGGATTGCTGCAGAGGGTTTATACGGTTCATCAAGAGCGCTTGCTCTTGCCGGGATCTTCGAAAAAACTCATCTTACGCATGTGGTTGTTATCTCAGAGAAGGAAGATGCCGCGTATTTTTATAATGATCTTGTTGCACTGGCAGGAGATGAATCCGTCTTTTTCTTCCCGTCGACTTATAAAAGATCTGTCCAGTATGAGCAGACAGAACCTGCAAATATCGTCCTCAGGACGGAAGTTCTGAATTACCTGGCTTCAGGAAAGAGGAAAGCTGTAATTGTCACCTACCCTGAATCGGTGATGGAAAAGGTTATAAACCGCAGGAACCTGAAAAAGAACACGTTCAATATTTCAAAAGGAGACAAATTATCGCTGGAATTTCTCGAGGAGGTGCTTCACGAGTATAATTTTGAGCGTGTGGATTTTGTTTACGAACCCGGCCAGTACTCAATAAGGGGCAGTATCGCAGACGTGTTTTCATATTCGATGGATCTGCCTTTCAGGATTGATTTCTTCGGTGAAGAGGTCGACTCAATCCGTTCATTTAACCCTGATGATCAGCTGTCTGTGAACATCCTTAAACAGATATCCGTAATTCCGAACATCCAGGATATATCAATTGAGCAGGTCACTGATTCATTCCTGGACTTCCTGCCTCCCTCGTCGCTGATCTGGCTCGAAGACGGGATTTATATCAGGGATAAGATCAACAATATTTTCTCACAGGTTGAACAGAGAGAAGAAGCAGGACAGATTGCCGGCAGGAAGGACACCGTGATGTCGGGATACCGGTTCATTGAAGAATGCTCGCGGTTCAGGGCTGCAGAAATCGGAAAAAACAGGGTTTTCGAAGGAGGGTTGTTTTATAATTTCCATACTGAACCGCAGCCGGTTTTCAACAAGAACTTTGAGCTTCTGTCTGAAAAGCTTGAGGCAAATAAGATCTCCGGTTATAAGACATTTATCATATCAGAAAGTCAGTCGCAGATTGAAAGGCTGAAAGACATTTTTAATGAAATAAATCCTGATGTTGAATTCACTCCCCTGCTTATTAATTTTCATTCAGGATTTACCGATCACGATCTCAGAATATCAGTCTACACCGATCACCAGATATTTGACAGGTACCACAAATTCAGGATCAGGGGGTATTTCACCAGGAAAGAAAGCATCTCTGTCAAGGAATTAACAGGCTTGAATCCGGGTGATTATGTGGTCCATATTGACCACGGAATAGGTAAATTCGGCGGACTTGAGAAGATTGAGGTCAATGGCCGGATCCAGGAAGCGATAAAGCTCGTTTACCGCGATAACGATATCCTGTATGTGGGCATTCATTCGCTTCACCGGATAAGCAAGTACAAAGGCAGGGATGGCCAGGAACCTAAGATATATAAGCTTGGTTCCGGGGCATGGCAAAAACTTAAGCAGAGTACAAAGAGCCGGGTAAAGGATATTGCAAAGGATCTCATTCATCTCTATGCAAAGAGAATGGCTTCGGACGGGTATTCTTTTTCTCCTGATTCATATATGCAGCGGGAACTGGAGGCATCCTTCATTTATGAGGATACTCCCGATCAGCTTTCAGCAACACTTGCAGTGAAAGAAGATATGGAAGCTTCTCATCCCATGGACCGCCTGGTCTGTGGTGATGTCGGTTTCGGCAAGACGGAAATCGCTGTAAGGGCCGCGTTCAAATCGGCATCCGACAGCAGGCAGACTGCAATACTAGTGCCAACCACAATCCTGGCTCTGCAGCATTATAAAACTTTCTCATCCAGGCTGAAAGACTTTCCATGCAACGTCGAATATCTTACCCGGCATAAAAAACCTGCACAGCAGAAAAAGATACTTTCAGCCCTGGCAGAAGGCAAGATCGATATAATAATCGGAACACATAAGATTGTCGGTCCGGAAGTGAAATTCAGGGACCTCGGATTGCTGATAATTGATGAGGAACAGAGGTTTGGCGTGTCGGTTAAGGAGAAGATCAGGAAGCTGAAAACGAATGTTGACACTCTTACGCTTACGGCGACTCCCATACCTCGCACTCTTCAGTTTTCGCTGATGGGAGCACGTGATCTTTCAATTATCAACACGCCTCCTCCCAACAGAATGCCTATTGTTACCGAACTGCATGGTTTCAACGAAGAGATAATAAAGGAGGGGATTGAATATGAAGTTGCCAGGAACGGACAGGTTTTCATAATCCATAACAGGGTCGAAAACATAAAGGAAATGCAGGAAAAGATCAGGCGTATCTGTCCTAATGTAAAATCGGCAATTGTTCATGGAAAGATGGAAGGAAGAGACATAGAGAATGTCATGTTTGATTTTATCCAGGGTGATTATGACGTGCTTATAGCGACAACGATAATTGAGTCGGGTCTTGATATTCCCAATGCAAACACCATCTTCATAAACGATGCTCATACTTTCGGTTTATCGGAATTGCACCAGCTCAGGGGCCGGGTCGGCAGGTCAAACAAGAAGGCATTCTGTTATCTGCTGGCTCCTCCGCTAAGCTCACTGACACATGATGCCAGACGCAGGCTGAAGGCAATAGAAGAATATTCTGAGCTTGGCAGCGGATTTAACATTGCTATGCAGGATCTTGACATCAGGGGTTCCGGAAATCTTCTCGGGGGTGAACAGAGCGGTTTTATAGCAGATATAGGTTTCGAAACATACCAGAGAATCCTGAATGAAGCTCTGGCAGAACTAAGGGAATCAGGCACTACTGAAGAAACTTCTGAAACAGACAGGAGGCCTGAAGAGGGACCTGCAGAAAAAGAAAAATTATACACCATTGATTTTCAAATTGATACAGATCTTGAAATAATGTTCCCCGATGAATATATTTCAAATATCTCAGAAAGGATAAGGCTGTACAAGGAGTTGAATGAGATAAACACCGGGGAAGAATTACAGCTGTACATAAAGAGGCTGACCGACAGGTTCGGACCTGTTCCCGGTCCGGCTGTGGATCTCCTTGATATTGTAAGGATAAAGTGGATTGCCGTGAGGCTGGGAATGGAGAAAATCCTTCTGAAAAACAACCTTATGATCATCAATTTTATCTCCGACCCCAATTCTTCATTTTATCGCAGCCGTCTTTTTGTTTCCATTATGAATTATGTGAACCGGCATCAGAATCAGATGAGTGTGAAGCAGAAGGAATCGAAGCTGAGCCTGACTGTTTCAGATGTGAATTCTGTTAATAAGGCAATTTCGTTGATTAATGAGATACAGAATTATCATGAGAACAGTGCCTAGAGTTTGGAGTGCCTAGAGTGACTAGAGTTACTAAAATTGTTGAATTCTTATAACTTTAGTCACTCCAAACTTTAGTCACTCCAAACTTCTTTCATACCTTTGCATTTTATTTATCCGGATATGAACCTGATATTTGACATAGGGAACACGAGCACGAAGCTGGCAATATTTGACAAAAAGAGAAAGATCACATCTTTCAGGACAAAAGATTTCACATGTGAAAGCATGCAGAAGAAGATGTCTAAATTCCAGTTTGATAAATGTATTGTCTGTTCAACAAGAGAGATCCCTGACTTCATTTTTGACCTTCTCACAGTAAATATTCCTTTTGTACATGTTCTAAGCCACAGTTCAAAACTGCCCTTTAGAATAGAATATGAGACTCCGGAGACTCTTGGTCCGGACAGGATTGCAGCGGCTGCAGGCGCCTTTGCAATGTTCCCGAAAAAGGATATTCTTATCATAGATGCCGGAAGTGCGATAACCTATGATTTTGTAGGCGGTAAAAAATATAAAGGAGGCAATATATCACCCGGGCTGGGAATGAGATTCAGGGCGCTGCATAAATTTACCAGCAGGCTCCCGCTGATAACTTTTGCCGCTAAATACTCATCACCCGGGAGGAACACTGGTGAGGCAATTACTGCAGGTGTGATAAACGGGATCATATATGAAATAAATGAGTATATTCGCACGTTTGAAAAAAAACATGCTGATTTCAAGGTAATTCTTACAGGCGGGGACAGCGGGTATTTAAAAGAAAAAATCGATTACAAGATCACATATTTGCCTGATATAGTGATTGATGGATTAAATTATATACTGGAGTACAATGCGAAATAGGCCGATTATCTTATTTCTTCTTCCTTTTATTTTCTTCTCTATCACGGTCTCGGGTCAGAAAATGATCAATTCTCCATTCTCACGATTCAACCTGGGATCGCTTGAGCCGGCAGGCTTATTCAGAAGCTCAGGCATGGGTGGAACAGGAATCGCACTTAGAGACAACAGCTCCATATATTACCTGAATCCAGCCTCGTACAGCAGCTTTGATACAACTTCATTCATATTTGATTTCGGTATTGATTACGGAATAAATATCCTCACTGCCGGGACAGACAGGCATCATTCTGAAGATCCTAATTTTGATCATATGCTTATGGGATTTCCAATTGCCAGGGGATTTGGAGTAGCAACAGGAATAATTCCTTTCAGTAACGGTTACTATGACATTTACGAAACAATCAATGAATCTGCTGAGGATCAATATACTGCTTACCATTCAGGCGAGGGTGGCGTTTCCGGGTTTTTCCTCGGTACAGGGATAAGCTTCCTGAAGAATCTGTCCGCGGGAATTAATATGACATTGCTTTTCGGGAATCTGGAAAGAAAGAATGAGTTTGTCTTTAATGACTTTTTTAATTACATCCATAACACCAATTTTGAAAAGCTGCGGATCAACGGCATAAATCTTGATTTTGGTCTTCAATACACCATTAACATAAAAGACGACCTCTTTCTGACTGCAGGAGCATCTATGAGTTCAGGAAAACATTACAAATCAAGGTGGGAAACACTGTCCATCCGGTATAATGCATACAGCCAGAATGATACCATCTCCTATAATATTGATAATTCAACAAAGGCTTTCCTGCCCGGAACAACGCGTTATGGTCTTTCATTCGGTAAGAAAGATAAATTTTCAATTGGAGTGGATCTTGTATCAACAAAATGGTCCAAAGCAAAGATACCTGGCGCTGAAGGATACCTGGCAGACACACGGGCTTTATCCATGGGGGCAGAATACATACCTGAGAAACTTTCAAATTACAATCTCGCCAGGAGGATGGAATACAGGATAGGCATGCATGTTGAAGACAATTATCTGATCCTCGACGGAACACAGATAAAGGAGTACGGGGCAAGTATCGGATTGGGCCTGCCTTTACCGCGATCATTATCCAAAGCCAATTTCTTTGTTGATTATACAAGGAAATACGGAGCAGGATCAGATCAGATTCATAATGAAAGCATTATCAGCCTGGGTGCAAGTCTGAATTTCTATGATTGGTGGTTCATTAAACGCAGATATAATTGATATCCAACTCTTTCATGGATCCCGGCAATCATATTACCTTATATTTATACCTGAAAAATGCCGCTAAACACAGGATTGTATTTTCAGTATCTGCGATACTGGGCGTTATTCTTTTCTTCTCCTGCGAACACAATATTGATACAATAAGAAATGATGAAATAAGTTCCCTCCCTGTAAGAACCGCGAAAAACTTTCAGACTCTTTTTACCGATTCCGGGAAAGTCCAGCTTATAATGTCGGCTCCCTTGATGGAAACATATGAGAATACCAACGAGCCATATTCTGAATTCAGATCAGGAATAAATGTTGATTTCTATGACAGACACAAAAATCCGATCGCTTCCGCTACATCTAAATATGCAAAGCATTTTGACAAGAAAAACCTGTGGGAACTCAAGGATTCTGTAGTTATAATTAATAAAGCAAACGAAAAGCTTGAAACTGAACAACTTTTCTGGGATGAGGAGAAAGACCTGATATATACCGACCGTTTTGTAAAGATAACCCGTGAGGATCAGACTATTATGGGTACCGGGTTTGAATCGGATTCCAGGCTGTTAAGCCCTAAAATAAAACGGGTGACAGCCACTATTTATCTGAAGGATGAATAAAAGATACCTGCTGATTATTGAGTTAGTCTGGATCAGTACAGGTGCTTTATGTCTCTACGCCGGTATAAAATCTGCGATCAGATCCGTTGACAGCCGGACAATCATTTTTCTGTTACTGGCCCTTATTTCCTTACTGTTTGCCTGGCTGAGGCACAGACAGAGAAAAAATGGTTAATTTTGCGGAGTATGGAACTGATACCTGTTATACTCCTTGCAGTATTGTTTTCTGCATTTTTTTCAGGGATGGAAATCGCTTTTGTCGCATCCAACAAACTTCGCATTGAACTTGATAAAAAGCA
>Ga0172362_10001912_pt1 | contig 17992 bp, 18 predicted proteins | sample LakKivs1_kivu2a2_FD_114534 | JGI IMG/M metagenome (GOLD analysis project Ga0172362, IMG submission 114534) | Sediment microbial communities from Lake Kivu, Rwanda - Sediment s1_kivu2a2 | ecosystem: Environmental > Aquatic > Freshwater > Lake > Sediment | place: Rwanda: Western Province, Lake...
TTAAGCCCTCCTGCGCCGATGATACTGCCCGGGCAGCTGGGTGGGAAAGTAGGTCGCTGCCGGGAGAACCTGTGAAGTACCCTGAAAAAGAGCTGGAGAGACCCTCTCCAGCTCTTTTTTTGTATAGTGGGACAAATGACAATACAACATGATTTGATTAGTATTAAGTACAAAACACTTTCAAATATATCTAAAACAAGACCTCTCACACCTTCTCCTTGATTTAAAACAACTTCAGATACTATCAAATGGAATCGGGAGTGTTTTTTATATCAATTGTGGTACAATAAATGAAGACTTTAATTGAAGGGGGAAACCTATGTCCGGACATTCAAAGTGGGCATCAATTAAACATAAAAAAGGGAAAACCGATACGGCTCGTGGGAAAGCTTTCAGTAAATTAATACGGCTGATTACAGTTGCTGCCCGCCAGGGTGGCGGAAACCCGGATAACAATCCAAGGCTCAGAGATGCCGTTCTTAAGGCTCGAGAAATTAATATGCCGGCGGATAATATTGAAAAAGCAATTAAAAAAGGTACCGGTGAATTAGAGGGAGTGTCGATTGAAGAAGCTACCTATGAAGGTTATGGACCGGGAGGTGTGGCGGTGATGATTGATGCCACCACCGATAACCGTAACCGAACCACAGCCGAAATACGACACCTTTTCAGTAAATTAGGTGGAAACTTAGGTGAAAGTGGCTCTGTCTCATGGATATTTGAGAGAAAAGGGCTCATCTCCTTTGATAAAGAGAGTGTGAATGAAGACGATCTCACCATGTTAGCCATCGATGCCGGTGCCGATGATATTCGTACTTCCGAATCAACTATCGACATAGTGACCTCTCCGAATGACTACGAACGGATTAAAAATCTCATTGATGAAAACAAAATACCTTATATCAACGCCGAGCTTACCATGGTGCCTAAGACGACTATTCATCTCGAAGGGAAGCAAGCGCAACAAATGCTTAACCTGATTGATGGGTTGGAAGAGCTGGACGATGTACAAGAAGTCTATGCCAATTTTGAAATTTCTGATGAACTCCTTGAATCCTTGGAGCAATAATCCTTGATGCCGAATCAGGATCTCATCATATTAGGAATTGATCCGGGAACTGCTACTACTGGGTATGGGTTGATATCCAAGGATCGAAAAAGTTCTCAGGTCAAGGCGATAGAGTTTGGTGCAATCGTCACTGAGAAAAACCTTCCGCTCGCAAAGCGTTTGTACATCATCTATCAGGAGATTGATCATTTGTTGAATACCTTCTATCCTGCTGAGGTAGCGGTTGAGGAACTTTTTTTTAACAAAAACTCCAAAACCGCTATTTCAGTTGGTGAAGCTCGAGGAGTAATTATGCTTAATGCTGCCATGCATTCTATCCCGATCTATGAATATACTCCGCTTCAGGTGAAACAATCCGTGGTCGGCTATGGAAGAGCAAAGAAAGAACAGGTTATTTACATGGTTAAAACCATTCTTTCTTTACAAGACCAGGTTCTCTCTTCAGATGATGTGGCCGATGCGCTGGCAGTCGCTTTATGCCATGCCTTTCATTCGGGAATAATTTTTTCACATGTTTGAATACATTCGAGGATACATTGCTGCTATTGAAAATGATGAGTGGATCGTTGAAAGTGGACCATTTGGTTTTCGGATCAAAGTTACTCCGTTCGTCTCTCATATAAATCTGGGAGAGGAAAAACAGTTATATATTCGTTTTTATTTTCGTGAAGATGGTGATTTTTTTTATTATGGATTCGAAGATCCAAAAGAGCGCGACACCTTTGATATTCTTTGTGCAATCAAAGGTGTCGGTCACAAAACTGCCTTTAAAATTCTCTCTCGGATATATTGGAAAGAATTAGCTGATCTCATTTTAACGGAAAATGTCGATTATCTCTCCTCTCGAACCAACCTTGCTCCAAAGACGATAAAGCGTCTTCTGTTGGAATTGAAGCCCCGATTCGGGAAAAGTGATCTGATTTTAAGCACTTCTTTGAGTACTTCTCAAACCTGGAAAGAGGTTAAAACCGCCCTTTCCAGCCTGGGATATACTCCTACTGAAATCGAAAATGTTCTGAATAATCTATGGAGTGAGAATCAGGACCTGTTCAATGATACTGAATCGCTTTTAAAAATGGCTTTGAGTAAAATGGGTGGGCAGAAGTGATAGATGATTCCAAAAAAAAAGATATTTTTCCATTTTCTAACGAGAATGACGAGGATATAACCCTCCGACCCAAAAGGCTGATCGATTTTATCGGACAGGATAAAGTCAGGTCCAATCTTAATATCTATATTCAAGCCTCACTGACGCGCGGCGAACCCTTGGATCATGTCATACTCTACGGACCACCAGGTTTGGGTAAAACCACGCTGGCATCAATCATCGCCAATGAAATGAACAGTAATATTCGCTATTTATCCGGGCCATCTCTGACTCGATCGGGAGATGTCGCTTCGATCCTCACCACCGTTACTGCTGGTGATATCATATTCATCGATGAAGTTCATCGCCTTCCTCGGGTCTGCGAAGAAATCCTTTATAGCGCAATGGAAGATTTTGCATTGGATATTTTGATCGGAAAGGGGCCGGGTGCCAGAAGTATTCGGATTACTCTCCCTCCGTTCACCCTTATTGGAGCGACCACCCGTATAAGTTTCCTCAGCGCGCCACTTCGCAATCGTTTTGGGATTATTGAAAAACTTGATTTCTATAACGAAGACAATTTGTCAGAAATTGTACACCGTTCAGCCTCAGTTATGAATATGGTGATAGACCAAGATGCTGCCTATGAAATTGCCCGTCGTTCTCGGGGAACACCACGCATCGCCAACCGTATTCTTAAAAGAATACGAGATTTTGCACAGTTTTATGGAAAATCACTCATTGATTTCCCATTGGTAAAAGAAGCCTTGGAGTGCCTTGAGATTGATCGCATGGGACTTACCCGCATGGACAGGACATTACTCAAAATCCTTTTAGACCATTATCAAGGTGGGCCGGTAGGTATTAATAATTTAGCGATGATGTTAGGCGAAGATGCCGCCACAGTTGAAGAGATCTACGAACCTTTTTTGATTAAGATTGGTTTTCTCATCAGGACTCCACGAGGACGGATGATCACCCCTCAAGGCCATACCTATTTAAAGGGAGGGGACCTTTATGAATTATACTAAGCTCCTCCTCCATGTTTGTTGTGGACCGTGTGCAACCGCGGTCAATCCGGTACTGGAACGAGAGGGATGGGAGGTGACGAACCTCTTTTACAATCCGAATATTCATCCTTATGATGAATATTGTCGACGATATGAAAACTTTTTTTCTTATCTTCAACTCTCGGGACGGAAAGGAATAGCCCCTTTCCCCTATCAACCAATGAACTATTTTCAGGAAATCAAATCGGTCTCTGACCGTTGCTTGGCCTGTTATCGAGTGAGATTCGGTAAAGTAGTTGAATGGGGGAAGAAAAACGGCTTTAATATGTTCACCACCACTCTGACAATCAGTCCTTATCAGGATCAAGATAAAATTAATCTGATCGGTGAACAAATCGCTCGTGATTACGATATGTCTTATTTAAAAAGGGATTTTCGATCTTTTTACCAAAAAAGCGTGGAACAATCCAAGGAAATGAGACTCTACCGACAAAAGTATTGTGGATGTCTATTGAGTCAATGGGAAGGAGAAAAAAAACGTTTATGGAGATCTCTTTTTGGGCAAAAATTATCCTGACTATTGGGATCATATTGGTAATTATTGGACTCATCATCTTGATTTTTCAAAAAATCCCTGTTTTAAATCGACTGGGGAGACTTCCCGGAGATATTGTTTATAAAAAGGGGAATTTCACCGTTTATTTTCCAATTGCAACATGTATACTTATCAGTATTCTTTTAACTCTTATTCTCTCACTCTTCAGGCGGTAAATGATGACAAATAGAGGGATGTATATCTTCGTATGGTCCACGATTTTTCTTTGGATGTTTTTTGGGACGGGAAAGGTTGGTGCGGAATCATATCCTGAAGTTAGGGTCCTCATCTATCAGGGGAAGCCTGATATCGTTGTTTCTTCAACCAGTGGATTACAGGCAAAGATCGGCAAGAAATCGTATTCAATACCCGCCCAGCAAATATTGACATTTATTCCCAGTAAAAAAATGATTACCTGGGAAGAGAGACAATTACTTGCTTCTTCGGTTATGTTGATACCCAGCGGGAAAGGATATCTCACTGTTAATAACCGTCCTTATCGAGGTTCTTTTTTGATCAAATATGAAAGCGGCAAACTAAACCTTGTCAATATTCTCCCCTTAGATGATTATATTAAAGGAACTATAAAATTAGAAATCAGCCCACGTTGGCCTGAACAAGCGGTAAAAGCCCAAATTGTAACGGCTCGTACCTATGCGGTAAAAAATTTAGGCCGGCACCGTGAATCGGGTTATGATTTTTGTTCGTCCTCTCATTGCCAGGCGTACGGTGGTGTCAATGCTGAAGATCCGATCGCCAATAAATTGGTTGATGCTACTCGGGGTCTTATTCTCACCTATCAAAATCAACCTGCCGGAGTGTGTTTTCATTCCGAAAGCGGGGGACGTACCGATTCAGCCTTCAATGTTTGGGGGAAGGATGTTCCCTACCTCATCAGTGTAGATTCTCCATGGGAAAGTGATTCACCTCATGCCAGTTGGGAAATCACCATGAGTTCCGCTGAAATAAGTAAAGCTCTTCAACAAGCCGGCTATATTCAAGGTGAAATCGTAAAACTCCAAGCCAATCCCAATAATCATGGTGAAAGAGTAAAAGAATTTATTATTCAAACCAATCTCAAACAATTTCGGATTCCAGCCAGCCGTTTCCGAGAAGCCATTGGCTATGATCGACTCCACAGCACGTTTTTTGAAGTTATTTCAACGTCTCGACCGGTTTCTTCTCAACCTTCGTTTTGTTCTACACCCGCTCCTTCCCCTATCATTAAAATGACCGAGTCTGATACAGCGTCAAAAGTACCAGATTATCGAGCGATGCTCGATAAAGATTGGAATCTTGATGATATTATCACCTTTTTAAAAATGCGCGAAGAAGAAAGAAAAGAGGCTTCCTCTTCCTCACTGAAGGCGGATGATTTCTCCTCGAATCCAGTTAAAATAATCGAAGAAATCGAAAAACCACCATTAAAAGAAAATAACTTTGTTTACGCTGAGTATGATCAAATATATATATTCCGGGGTCGAGGATACGGACATGGAGTTGGGCTATCACAATGGGGTGCTCGCGGGATGGCTCTTGAGGGGTATTCCTTCCAAGATATCCTTCTCTATTATTTCCCCGGATGTGACCTGAAGAAAGCACGTTTTAAATGATTTTGACTGATCAATTTAATTTTACTCTTCCCTCCGAGCTCATTGCTCAGAATCCTATTTTTCCTCGAGATCAATGTCGATTAATGGTGATCAATCGAAAATATCAAACTATTGATCATTGTATTTTTTCCAATATTGGTGAGTATTTGCAGGCGGGGGATCTCTTGGTTCTCAACGATACCCGGGTTCTCCCGGCGCGCTTTTATGCCATTAAAAAAGAAAGTGGAGGGAAAGTTGAGATTCTTTTTCTTCATCACCATAAAGATTGGTGGGCGAGTTCTCTGAATCCTTCAAGAAGGGTGAGAATAGGGACGATTCTGGTTCTCCCCGAAAATCCCTCCATCTCCTGGTTAGTTGTTGGCAGAGATTCGGATTGGTGGTATCTTAAACCCTCTTTCTCTCAAGATGAAGAGAATAAAATATTTTTAAAATACGGCCATACTCCAACACCCCCATATATCAAAACTCCTCAGTTGAAACTCGATGACTATCAGACAGTTTATGCCCGGCATGATGGATCAGTCGCTGCACCCACTGCCGGTATCCATTTTACCGAACCATTAATCATACACCTTCAAAAACAAGGAGTTCGGTTTGCTTTTCTTACTTTGCACGTCGGTCCCGGAACGTTTTTCCCGGTTAAAACTCATACCATCGAAGAGCATCGAATGCATAGCGAGTGTTTCGAGCTTAATCGAACAACTGCCGAAGCTATTCTCAATACCAAGAAAAGGGGAAACCGGGTAATTGCCGTTGGTACCACAGTGGTTCGAGTTCTCGAATCAATTCATCAACGGCACAAATATATTTGCGAGGATCACGGGGAAACCGATATATTTATTTATCCTGGTTTCCAATTTCAGATGGTTGATGCTATGATTACCAATTTCCATCTTCCTCGATCGACATTGTTTATGCTGGTTTGCGCTTTCGCCGGAACTGATTTCATGAAACAGGTATATGCCGAGGCGATCAATCATCGTTACCGCTTTTATAGTTTCGGTGATGCGACATTTATTATTTAAAAGCAGTAAATAGACATCAATGCCAGGCCAAAACCCGAATCACCAGGAGAGGATGAAAATATTTAATGTAAAGATGTTGAGTCGTTGAGGTGTTGAAGTGTTGAGTCGGAATAAAATCAAAAAATGAGATCCTCACGTCGCAAAAAACGCTCCTCAGGACGACAACTTCGTTGTCGGATGAGATTGCCACGCCTCGCGCTTGGATGATTTTCCCAAGCGAAATATTTGATTCTTTCATTTTTTAATCTTATGCCGTATACTGTCGATCTCTCAATGGCAGATTTTTTTGTTTTTTTTTACGATTTACGATTCACGGTATTTTCATAATGGGTTGTTATTCCGTTTATCGACGTTTTATAATACTCTTTGAAAAAATATCTATTCGACTTGGAAGAGGAGACAACAGTATTTATGGAACCGTTTACACTCCTTTGTAAGGATGAAAAGACATCAGCTCGAGTAGGTGTTTTACACACTTTTCATGGAGATATCGAAACACCAGTTTTTATGCCGGTGGGAACTCAAGGATCAGTTAAAAGCGTAGCTCCTGATCGATTGCAGGAAATCGGAGTGAAAATATTATTAGGGAATTCATATCATCTTCATCTCCGTCCTGGAGAGGATATTATCAAGGAGGCAGGAGGACTCCATCGTTTTATGTCTTGGGATGGTTCGATCCTCACCGATAGCGGAGGATTCCAGATTTTCAGTTTGGCGGATTTGGTGCAGATTAATGATGAAGGGGCTACTTTTCGATCTCACCTCAACGGTTCTCTTCATCGGTTTACTCCTGAAACATCGATGCAGATCCAGCAAGACATCGGAGCTGACGTGGTAATGATTCTTGACCAATGTGTGGGGTATCCAGCGACCGACTATCAGGTTAAAACGGCAACAGATCGAACTTTGATTTGGGCACGGAAATGCCGTGATGTTTTTCAGTCGAAATCACAGTTATTATTTGGTATTATCCAGGGTGGGACCCATGAGGCATTACGTATATATAGTGCTCATGAAACGGTAAAGATTGGATTTGATGGCTATGCGATCGGCGGTTTAAGCGTAGGCGAACCAAAGCCTATTATGTATCAAATGATCGAAGTGGCTATTCCTTGTTTACCGGTTTCCAAAGCAAGATATCTCATGGGGGTTGGTTTGCCCGATAGCATTATTGAAGGTGTAAAAAGGGGCATAGACATGTTCGATTGTGCTCTCCCTACTCGTAATGCCCGGAATGCATGCATTTTAACCTGGTCGGGTCGAATGAATATCGATCGTCTTGAATATGCCCGTGATTCGAAACCCATCGATACTCACTGTGGCTGTTATACCTGCCGAAATTTTTCTCGTTCTTATTTGCGGCACCTCTTTAAAGCGGGAGAAATATTGGCAGCTGAATTGGCTACTATACACAATCTTTTTTTTATGATAGAGTTAATGAATCGTATTCGTAAAGCCATTTTAAATGGTTCTTTTCGGGATTTATCATCAGATATTCTTGCTCGGTATTATGGGCAAGACATCAATTGATTATAGTACCTATAAAAAGGAGTGATATGAAAATGAGTTTTTTGACCTCGATAGCATATGCAGCAACCGGTGGAACCGCGCCGGGTGGAACAACACCTGGGGCTGCCCCGGGTACAGGGAGTATGTTTACCCAGTTGTTGCCTCTAATTTTCATCATTGTTATTTTTTATTTTCTCCTTATTCGACCTCAACAACAAAAGCAAAAATCTCAACGTAATCTTTTGGGGAGTCTAAAAAAGGGAGACCAGGTTGTTTCTATTGGAGGCATCCATGGAACAATTGTTCAGGTTTCTGATGATGAAGTCATTTTAGAAGTCGCTAAAGGGGTTACCATCCGTTTCTCCAAATCAGCCATTTCAACTAAAAAATAAATCATAATTCACAAAGCGAAAAAGGAGGCAGGACGTTTTGATCAAGAATTGGAAGGATTTACCCTGGAGACTCATTATTACAATTGCATTAGTAGCACTTTCAATTTTGGCGTTGGTTCCTCCTGCACAACGTATTCGTCTTGGCCTTGACCTCAAGGGAGGATCACACATTGTCTTAGAGTGTATTGATACCCCTGAGGCACCGCTGGATGAGGATTCGGTCAAGCGAGTGGTTGAAATCGTCCGAAATCGTATAGACCAATTAGGGGTATCTGAACCCATCATTCTCCGTCAAGGAGAGCGACGGGTGCTGGTTCAGTTGCCCGGTGAAACCGATCCGCAGCGAGCAGTGGAAATTATTGGGAAAACCGCCTTACTTGAATTCAAAGATGAAACCGGAAAGACCCTTCTCACTGGTGCAACATTGAAGAATGCCCAGGTACAATACGATCGTTTTGGACGACCTACGGTTTCGATTTCTTTTAACAAGGAAGGGGCAGATCTTTTTGCTAAGGCAACGACTGCGAATGTTGGAAAACCGATAGGAATATATCTTGATGGAAAAATCATTTCCAATCCAGTGGTTCAGGAACCGATTCTCAAAGGAGATGCTCAAATTACCGGACGCTTCACACTTGATGAAGCGCAGAATTTAGCTATTTTACTTCGCGCGGGTGCTTTGCCGGTTAAAGTTGAAGTCATTGAGCAGCGGTCAGTAGGACCTTCTCTTGGAAAAGATTCGATCCGCTTTGGCATCCGGGCAGCGATTATTGGTTTAATCTTAGTGTTTATATTCATGTTACTCTATTACGGATGGATGGGTTTATTAGCAGATATTGCCTTAGTGTGCTATGCATTATTTACCTTTGCTTTGTTGGCAGTTCTCCAGGCAACCTTGACTCTTCCCGGAATCGGTGCCTTCATTCTCTCGGTCGGTATGGCAGTGGACGCCAATGTTTTAATCTTTGAGAGAATCAAAGAGGAATATCGGTCAGGAAAAACTTGGCGAGCTGCCATTCAGGCTGGTTTTGATAAAGCGTTTAAGACTATTTTAGATTCAAATATCACAACCTTGATTGCAGCCGCCCTTTTATTTTTCGTTGGCACCGGTTCCATCAAAGGTTTTGGAGTAACCCTCAGTCTCGGTATCATTTGCAGTATGTTCACCGGCATTTGGGTAACAAGAGCCCTGGTGGATCTCTTGGTTCAGAAACCAACCTTTAAATCCTGATGGAACAAGGGAGGATACAATAATGGAATTCATCCGGAATACACATATTGATTTTATAGGGTTTCGAAAGGTTGCCTACACCATTTCTATTGTTTTTACCATATTGGCAATTATAGGATTTATCAGGGGATTAAACTACGGTGTCGATTTTGCTGGGGGAACTATTATCCAATATAAATTTACGAAAGCTATCACCGCTGAAGAGTTACGAGCGGTATTAACCCAGTTTAATTTACAAAATAGTGTATTTCAGCGGTTTGCCGATGATGAAATTGCTATTCGTACAATTAAACTGAATGATGCTCAAAAAAATGATTTGGAAAAAGCCTTAAAAGATAAATTTGGTGAAGTCAAAATCATTCGTATCGAAGACGTTGGACCAACTGTTGGAGGAGAATTGAGAAGAACTGCTTTTATCGCTCTCATTATCGCTGTTATCGGAATTCTAATCTATGTTTCCATTCGATTTGAGTTCCGACCTGCAGTGACATCGATTATTGCCATGGCACATGACGGTATTATCGTTTTAGGGTTGATCACTTTATTCGGAAGAGAATTCAATACCTCGGTTCTGGCAGCTCTACTGACCATCCTCGGATATTCCATCAACGATTCCATCGTTATTATGGACCGAATCCGGGAAAAGCTTTCTCTTCATAAGCGTATGAACTTTAAAGATCTGATCAATACCAGTCTCAATGAAACCCTCTCCCGAACGGTTAATACCGTTTTAACCACTTTGTTGCCGGTATTGTCGTTGGTTTTTTTTGGTGGAAAAATGACCCAGGACTTTGCTATTACCATGCTTATTGGGTTACTCATTGGAACCTATTCATCAATATTTATTGCTGCTTCATTTTTTTATGATTGGGAAGTGAAAAAACCTCTGAGGAGGTAAGCTGTTTGTACCAGAGGAAATGGCAAATTCGGAAAGTCAACAAAGGCTGCCTCAAACAACTTGCAGGCAGCCTTTGTTCGCCGGTTTCAATAGCGCGGGTATTAATGAATCGGGGTATTTTTACCCTGGATGACGCCCGCTCGTTTTTAGATCCAGACCTGTCTTCGTTAGACAATCTTCGCTTTCTCCCCAACTTAAAAGAAGCGGTTCAGCTCATCGATACCATAGTGAATGCCAGAGGAAAAATCCTTATTTTTGGCGATTATGATGTTGATGGATTAACTGCTTGTGCGATTCTTTTCCGTTTCCTTAGAAAATTTTCCATGAATGTTGATACCTATATTCCAAGCCGATTTTTTGAAGGATATGGATTGTCAGAAAAAGCAGTTGAAAACATTCTGAGATTAAGTCCAGATCTGGTTATCACGGTTGATGCTGGTATAAAAGATGTCAGCGCTGTTCTGTATTTAAAGAAAAAAGGGATTCGAATAATCATCACTGATCACCATGTTCCTCATCCAAAGGAGCGTCCTGAAGCCGATATCATTGTATCAACCTGGGATTGGGATGCCCAAAAAATTGTCATTCCCCTGTCAGGAGCCGGGGTTGCACTGGCTCTGGTTCAAGAATACGCTTGCTATCGGAATATAAATATTTCTCCCCTTGAAGAATTCATATCTCTGGCTTGTGTCGGTACAATTGGAGATGTCGTACCGCTATTGGGTGAAAACCGAACCATCGTAAAATACGGCTTGAAAAAGATCAATTATGATCCGGGCTGCGGCTTACAGGCACTGATGGAAATTGCTGGATTTAATAGTCGCGATATCGGATCAGAACAAATAGGTTATATCATTGCCCCTCGCTTAAATGCCGCTGGTCGGGTGGAAGACCCTCGGGTGGCATTAGAACTCTTAATAACTGATAAATATCAAGATGCACTTACTCATGCCAAGCTCCTCAATGAGTGCAACCAAAAACGCCAAAAAGAAGAAACGAAAGTATTTACCAGTCTCTCCGAAGATAAGCAAAATGAATTATTTATGAATGATGCGATCGTTGTTATATCCGGAAAAAACTGGAATACTGGAGTATTAGGAATTATTGCTTCTCGACTGAGTGAACAGTTACAACGACCTGTTATTGTTTTAAGTGAGAATGACACTCATGCAGTTGGATCGGCTCGAAGTATTTTTGGGTTCAACATCACTGAAGCGTTAGCGAAAGTATCTTCTTTGCTCATCAGATACGGGGGACACGAAATGGCCGCTGGATTAAAAATACCTTTATCGAATTTAGGTTTGATGCGTGATCAACTGAATGAGCTTTTTGGTGATAAAATAAGAATGTTACAAGAAAATTCAGGGATTGTGGTTGATGCACAGGTCACTATGGCCGATTTGGATTCCCGATTGATGTCCTGGTTAAAAAAATTACAGCCATTTGGAGAAAAAAACCCAAATCCTCTTTTTATCTCTTCAGATGTAACTGTCAGTGAACGTTGGTTTTCCGGAAAGAACCGTCAACGTTTGAAATTGGTTCTTATGCAAAAAAATAAAATGAGGCAACACCGGGTAGATGCCACGATTATGAATGAAAATGTTTCAGATCTGGTTTCGAGCTCTCTGATTGATCTGATCTTTGAAATCCGCAATGGATATTGTGATCAGCCATATTTAAAAATCATGGATTGGAGAATTAAGAAATGAAAGGAATGAGAAAAGTGAACTTAGCATCCTATATTCGAAATATTCCTGATTTTCCCAAACCTGGAGTTCAGTTTAAAGATATTACCACACTATTAAAGGAAAAAAATGCCTTTCATGAAACGATTCATGACCTTGCCAATCTCTTTAAAAACGAAAATATCGATTTGGTAGTGGGTATTGAAGCCCGAGGATTTATTATTGGAGCTCCAGTAGCTTATGTACTCGAATGTGGTTTTGTTCCTATCAGAAAACAGGGGAAACTTCCAACAGATGTGAAATCGAAAACCTATAATTTAGAATACGCAACCGCAACCCTCGAAATTCATGCAGATGCAATTCTAAAAAATCAAAGAATTATCATTATCGATGATTTATTGGCAACCGGCGGAACCACTTTAGCAGCCTGCGAGATGGTGGAGGAATTGGGAGGAAAAATCATCGGTATTGGTTTTGTCATTGAATTGGAGTCATTGAAGGGGAGGGAGCTTTTATCAAAATATACCGTTCATTCATTGGTAAAAATGTAGTAAAGATAGTGAGTAGGCCTTTCGTTAAAAAGATAAACATTCTTTTTCTTAAGAGTTCCTTACCGATGCGGAATTTATCGTAAAGGGATGTTTCTTCTATGGGTTTTTGTATAACTGTTTTTATAAGTAGTGAAGAGTTATTATTAATGGGAGATGTTTTGTACTTCTGAATAAGAAAAATATGAATACCATTTATCTCGAGTCATTGACTCTCGAATCGCTTCTTTCAAAAATTGACAAATATAACCCCAACAGCGATCAGAATCTCATCACAAAAGCCTATGAATACTCTCTTTCAGCCCATCAGGGCCAGAGTCGTTTATCAGGCGAGCCTTACATCATTCATCCATTAGCTGTTGCTCATATTGTCACCGACCTGCGCATGGATAACACTACGATTGCAGCCGCGCTTCTCCATGATGTTTTAGAAGATACCCAAACCACTGATAACCAACTGATATCTTTATTCGGGAAAGAGATTGCCTCCTTGGTCCGAGGTGTCACCAAGTTAAACGTTGGATTTCACTTTAGTTCGAAAGAGGAGGAGCAAATCGAAAATTATCGCCGACTTTTTATTGCAATGGCAGAAGACATACGCGTCATCATCATAAAATTGGCAGATCGTCTTCATAATATGAGAACGTTGAAATACCAATACCGTGACAAAAAAGAAGTTATCGCACGAGAAACCCTGGAAATTTTTGCTCCAATAGCACACCGTTTGGGAATCGGCATGATTCAATCAGAGCTCGAAAATCTCAGCCTCTATTTTCTCGACTTAGAAGCTTTTTGTAGTATTCAACAAGGGATAGAGAAAATCAAAGACCAACGGGAGCTTCAAATTCAGGAAGCAACCAAGAAACTTGCTCAACGTATTCAGCAAGCCAATATTGTAGCTGAAATTCAAAGCCGCTTTAAAAATATTTACAGTATCTATCTGAAAATCAATCGCCAGAATGTCAGTTTGGAAGATCTGCACGATCTGATTGCTCTACGAGTGATTACCAACACTGTTGAGGAATGTTACGCTGTGTTGGGTCTGGTTCATTCCCTCTGGGTACCAGTCGCTGGTCGCTTTAAAGACTATATTGCTCTGCCTAAATCTAACATGTACCAATCTCTCCATACTACGGTTATTGGCCCGGGTGGTGTCCCTATGGAAATACAAATCCGGACCTGGGATATGCATCACGTCGCTGAATATGGAATTGCTGCTCATTGGCGATATAAGGAGGGTAAATCTGGTGATTCCGATGACACTTTTAACGAACGAATGGCCTGGCTTCGCCAAATTTTAGAATGGCAACAAGATTTACGAACCACCCATGAATTCGTGGAGAGCCTGAAAATCGATCTTTTTGATGATGAAGTGTATGTATTTACTCCTAAGGGAGATCTGAGAAAACTTCCCCGAGGATCAAGTACCATCGATTTTGCCTTCCTTATCCACACCGAAGTCGGGAATAATTGTATCGGTGCTCGAGTAAATAAACAAATTGTTCCCCTTGATTACGAATTAAAAAGTGGCGATATTGTTGAAATCATCACTTCTCGTACTTCTACAGGACCAAGTCTCGATTGGTTGCGCATTGCCAAAACTCCAGCTGCTCGAAATAAAATACGAGCTTTTCTCAGAAAGAAAAATCGTGATGCCAATCGAGATCGCGGGAAAGTATTTATGGAAAAAGAATTGGAAAAATTTTCTCTTACTCCGGAAGAACAGAATGTGGTGAATACCAAGCTCGCCGAATTTATGGAAGTAAATAATTTTAAAACCATGGATGACCTGTATGTCAGCATCGGTGAGGGTCGGATTACTATCCGTCAATTCATTAGTAAAGTCGTTCCTTTCGAAATTCGGAAACGTTTTCAAACCAAACGGAAAGTGGCAAGTAAGCAATCAACTCAACCCAGTGGCGATGGAGTGATCATTCAAGGAGCATCTGGTTTGGCAGTCAAAATAGCCCGTTGTTGCACACCCATACCTGGCGATAAAATCGTAGGCTATGTGACCCTGGGAAAGGGAATTACCATCCACCGTATCGATTGTCTGAACTTAGAACGGTTAACCCGGGATGAAAGCCGGCTGGTTGAAGCAGAATGGGATGAAAATTATGGACGTTATTATGATGCCGGTTTGGTCGTCGAGGCATTGGATCGCCCAAAACTGCTTGCTGATGTGACCAATACCGTAGCGAACTTTGGGGTTACCATTCGATCGGTTCATGCCCACCTCATCTCGAGTGATGCTCGTATCTATTTAGTGATTTCAGTAAAAAACAAGGAAGAATTGGAAAACCTTTTTCGTGAACTCCGGAAAGTATCAAATGTCAAAAATATTCGTCGAGGAGGCATTTTCGGATTAAGGTGAGAGCGCTGATTCAAAGAGTTACTAATGCCCGTGTGATGATTGAGGGAAAGACGATCGGTCAAATTGGGAAAGGAATGGTGGTATTTCTGGGTGTGGGAAAATCTGACAGCCCTTCGGATATTGAATTTACGGTCCGTAAAATCCCCAAATTACGGATATTCGATGATGATCGGGGAAAAATGAACCTCAGCCTTCGAGAGGTTCATGGTGAAATCCTCCTCATTTCTCAATTTACTTTGTATGGTAACTGTCGAAGAGGACTTCGGCCGAGTTATGATGAAGCCGCAGCGCCTGAAGAAGCTCAAAGGATCTATCGGGAGGTGATTCATGGTTTACGGAATCAGAACCTTCCCGTGGCTGAAGGGGTATTTGGTGCGATGATGCGGGTTGAATTATGCAATGATGGTCCGGTGACTATTTTGCTCGATAGCAAAGAAAGGGGAAATCAATGATTGGTGAACTAAAGATTGAAACTTACGCCCTGGGAGATCTTATGACGAATTGTTACCTCCTTTATAACGACAAAGAAGCGATTCTCATCGATCCCGGAGGTTCATCTCCTGAGTTAGCGATGCGATTAACCAAGCATCAAATCGAACTGCGTTATATAATCAATACCCACGGTCATATTGATCATATTGGAGGGAATACTTTTTTTAAAAAACTATTTTCCAGTGCTAAAATTATTGTATATGAAGCAGAAATGATATATCTTACTCACCCGGAATTGAATCTATCCACGGAATTATTACAGCCTTATATATCGCCTGAACCGGACATTCTTATTCGAGGGAAAAAAGAATTGTTCGATCTTTTCGGTGAAGACGTCACTTTTTTTCATACTCCGGGACATACTCCAGGAAGCATGTGCCTTTCCTTTGCCAGCAGGCAATGGCTTTTTTGCGGTGATACTCTCTTTGCGGGATCAATAGGGCGGACCGATCTCCCGGGGGGCTCCTTTAACGATATTCTTGAATCACTCACTATAGTCATGAAAAACTTTCCGGATGAAACTGTGCTTTACCCTGGGCATGGGCCCGAGACCACAATTGGCAGTGAAAAAAGGATGAACCCCTATATCCTGGAATACTTAAGCGAGATTGATTGATAAAAGCTGTCAGTAGGCATCCATGCCAGGGTATTATTGTGGTATGGATGCCTACTGACTAAATATTCTGAATAATATCAAGATATTTTTGGACAATACCTTGAGCATGTTCCTGATCTTTGGATTCAGCGAAAATACGCAAGAGAGGCTCGGTGCCCGAGGGGCGTATCAAGAGCCAGGAGCCGTCAGCATAGGTGACCTTGAATCCATCGATAGTAACCCGGTTTGTTTCAATCGCAGTGAGACGATCAATTTCCTTTAGAATTTTTTCTTTCTTCTCCGGATTAACCGTTAATTTCATTTTAATCTGATAATATCGAGGCAGCTCATTGAGAAGTTCATCGAGAGTTTTTTCTTTGGTTGCCATGATGTGAAGAATACGAGCGGCAGCAATTGCTCCGTCTCGTCCCCAGACAAAGTCGGGGAAAATCATTCCTCCATTTTCCTCACACCCAAAAATACCATTTTTCTGCTGGAGGACTTTCGCCACTACTAAGTCGCCGACCGCTGTTGCAATGAATTCTCGCCCAGTTTGACGGGCTATTTCCTCTAACATGCTGCTGGTTGCGACGGTGGTGACGATCGGTCCGGGGATATCACGTTGAGCCAGTTCATTGGCGACCAGGCTGACACTGTAGTCTCCCGGGACGAATTCCCCATTGGATCGGATGACGATTAATCTGTCACCATCACCATCCTGAGCAAAACCGATATGAAAATGGGAATTTTTCATCAGAGTGGTGATGTCGACCAAGTTATCAGGGGTTGGTTCGGGGTTTCTTCCTGGGAAACGACCATCGGGGTGGGCGTTGAGGCTCACTACATGGCATCCTAATTCACTTAACAGAAATGGGGTAATGAGGCTTGGTGCGCCATTAGCACAATCGATAACAACCCGAAATTGACTTTTTTGTATCAAAGGAACGTTGACTTTATCTAAAATTGCCTGAATATAATCCCCATTCACATCTCGTTTTATGGTTTGCTGAGGGATCAGCTCCCAAGGGACCAACCGGTAATCCTGAGAATAAAATATTTTTTCTACATCGAATTCGTTTTCACGATCCAACCCTTTTCCGGTTTTTTCCATGAACTTAATACCATTCCACTGAGGCGGATTGTGACTGGCGGTTATCATCGCACCCCAAGCATTCCACTGGCGGCAAGCCCATTGGAGGGTAGGGGTCGCAGTGAGCCCTAATTCAATCACTGAACACCCACAGGCAAGGAGGCCGGATATTACTGCATCGTAGATCATTTCGCTATGTTTTCGTGCGTCACGTCCTACCACCACTGGCTCACGATTGACATAGGTTCCGAAACTGTAAGCGAGTTTTAAGGCGAAATCAGGAGTGAAAACTTCATTCACAATGCGACGGATGCCAAATGTTCCGAATAATTTTTCCATAAAAAGCCTCCTCTTTTATAATGATATTTTTATTATAGATCCTCTTGCTGTTTCGCAGCACCAGGTGAGTATGAAAATATTTACTGTAAAGATGTTGAGTTGTTGAGGTGTTGAGTCGTTGAGTTGGAATGAATGAAAAGACAAGATTGCCACAACTCATGCTTGGATGATTTTCCCAAGTGTAATATTTGGTTCTCTCATTTTTTCATCTTACGCCGTGGGCAGCAAGTCTCGCAACGACATCTTTTTTTGATTTTTTTACGATTCACGGTATTTTCATAATAGACCCTCATGCCACACAGTGGCACCAGGTGAGTATGGAAACACCAAAATGTTGAGTTGTTGAGAGGTTGAGATGTTGAGTTGGAAAAGATAAAAAGATGAGATCCTCATGCCATACTCTTGGATTCTTTCTCCAAGTGTATGCATCTTGTTTTGAA
>Ga0172362_10001913_pt1 | contig 17987 bp, 11 predicted proteins | sample LakKivs1_kivu2a2_FD_114534 | JGI IMG/M metagenome (GOLD analysis project Ga0172362, IMG submission 114534) | Sediment microbial communities from Lake Kivu, Rwanda - Sediment s1_kivu2a2 | ecosystem: Environmental > Aquatic > Freshwater > Lake > Sediment | place: Rwanda: Western Province, Lake...
AATACCTTCTTCATCTATCTCAAAATCTATTTTTGTCTGATTTTTTATTTCTTTAGTTAGTTCTTCTAGGTTGTTTTTGATTACTCGTATAGGTACTCCAGGGATAACATCTTCTAGGTCAGGTGAAGAGATTTTAATACCACAGGCTGCATGGACTTCTTTAACACTATCAAATTTCTCACGAGGATCACGTATTTCATCAAGAGGTTTAGGTTTAAGAAGGGCTTTTATCCTGGTAACAACTGGTTCACCTTTTGTCCCAATTATTATTTTATCATCACTTTTAACTGTTCCATTGTAGATTATTACATCAATTGTTTTACCAAGTCCTACTTCCTCTTTTACTTCTAAAACGCTTCCGATACCAGGTCCATCTTCAATTTGTAGTTTTTCCTCCAAGAATCTTTGAGCAAGACCAACAAGTATCATAAGAAGCTCAGGGATTCCTTCACCTGTTTTTGCAGAGACAGGTATGATGCCAACAGTTTTTCTGAAATCTGAAATGTTAAAATAGAGATCTGAGTTCAGTTTTTGCTCAGAAACAGTCCCAATCATATCATAAAGTTTTTCTTCAAACATCATTTTAACGTTTGGTCGTTGTTTTTCAATGCGTGTTTTTGCAATATCCTTGCTTGTTTGCCAGCCGCTGATTGCATCAACCTTATTTGCTGCGATAATAAACGGTGTTTTGTACTGTTTTAAGATTTTGATTGATTCATATGTTTGTGGTTTGAATCCTTCATTAATATCAACAAGTAGTATTGCTAAATCAGCAAGTGATCCTCCTCTTGTGCGAAGTGTTGTAAAAGCGTGATGACCTGGTGTGTCAATGAATAATAAACCGGGTAAAGTAAATTTTTTACCTTTTAGAAGATCTCCACAAATATTGTAAATAGCATCAATGGGTACTTCAGTTGCACCAATATGCTGGGTGATAGCACCTGATTCTCTTGCTGCAACAGTTGAGCCCCTAATGTAATCTAGCAAAGATGTTTTACCGTGATCAACATGTCCTAATACGCTTACTATGGGTTGTCTGACATATTTTGATGGAGTTGTCATAGATATTCACCCGGCGTTGTTAATGTAGGCTCCTTTTTTAATCTTTTTCGATGAAAATTTTTTAAAAAAAAATACTATTTAAACAAAAGAGTTGTATTATTCTTCTTGTGGTTTTTGTTTTTCACGTGGTACTAGATACCACAATATAAAAGCTCCAGCAAGTGTTAAAGATATAAGAAATAGTACACCATAAACAGAACTAAAATCTACACCTAGGATACCCGCAGAGTTAAATATATTATAGTTTGTACTCCATATTATTAATAAGGATAGGATATAACATAAGCTTAGAACTATTGTAATATTAGCAATATATCTATTTAAAATCCTGTTTACGCCTAAAAATAGTTTATTGTCATAATTTTTATTTAAAGTCATCTTATCAGTAGCAGATTTAAAAAATATAGAGACAGTTCCTAACTCTAGGAAGCATAAAAATAAAACAAAAAAAAGTATCAACAATGCAACCTGGTTTTCTGAATATAAAGGTAATAAAACATCATTTTTAACCTTTGATAATATTATTACTAAAAAGAAGAAAAACAGGATACCAGCACCAGTAACTAATAGAAGACTTCTTTGTTTATTAAGGATACTATAAACAGCAGCTGTTGGGATTATACACATTATGATTATCACAAGTATTTTTAAGAGAAAAGTGAAGAAATCAACTAAAACATTAACACCAAAGATGATATATATTGATATTATTAGAATTAGAATAAAAGTAGGTACTCCTATCAGTATATAGTTTTTTATTTTTTTACTCAGTGCCACGGTTTTATAAAAAACTAAACCCAATACAACCCCAACAGATGAAATAATAATTGAGAAGTAATTTAAATCATAATTAATTTTTAATAGTGTTGAAAATATTTTAAGAAAACCATATACTGATACAGCATAAACCCATATCAGGATAATAAATGATATTGCTTGCATCGCATGGATCTTTCTATTAAGGTTATTTAATGTCGTGTCTGAGATTTTCCCACCTCCTTGAGTGCCACAGTTAATGGTAATGTAGGATTCCAATCAACAACCCTTACACCCATGCCTCTTAGCTGTGTTAAAAAGTTTTTACGTTCAAATGATAAAAGTCGGTATGCTAATCCAGTGTTTGCATCAACAGTTTGTAGAGAATATTCAATGTCAACAGGTGACGGAGATAGAACTATTACATTGAAGTTATACGCAACTAATTGTTCTATAGCTTTGGGAATTGACCAGTCGTTTTCTAATGAACTAATAAAAATTATCAAAGATTTTTTTGGTAATAAATGAGTAACTGATCTATATATGACTCCATTAAATGGGAAATCTCCATATGCCTGTAGGCTTACAATTTCTTCGATTATTTTATATAGTTGTTTTTTTCCTGATTCAGGGTATACCCATTTTAGTTCACCTTGAGATGGTCCATAGGCTATAAGTCCGACTCGATCTCTTCTTTTTAAGAAATGAGATGCTAATGATACTGCTGCTTTAATCCCAAACTCCAAGGTGTTATGTTTTATTGTCCCAACACCCTGGTTTTCTCTTGCATCAACAATTATAATAGCATCTGTTGGGCTTTCTAATTCATATTCGTTTACCATTATCTCATTAAATCTAGCAAATGATTTCCAGTTGATTTTTTTGAAAGTATCACCTGTTGTGTAATCTCTTATGCCGTAGAATTCAGTTCCAATACCTGCATGTTTCACATGCATTATGCCTGGGTAAATAACTGGTTTTGCTTTAACAGCAACATCCTTTATCTCTTCAATGTGAGGCAGTACTGTGATATAAGAGGATGATTCAACTATGGCTTCTTTGTAAAACATTCCAAAGAAATCCCTAATTCTAAAAAGTAATGAACTTAATATGTAACGTCCTCTTATAGGGCATGATATCTCGTATTTAATCTGTATTTCCTGGTTTTTTTCTAGGTCTACTATTGAATAGTTACTACCTTTTACAACTTTAACTCTATCTGGCAATGAATCATAAATCTCCATAAATTTTATGTTTTCGCCAAGATTCTTTATTTTAAGGGTTACTTCAACATTATCATACTCGAAAACTTTAACATTTGAAAGACTACGGACAACCTCAATTCTTATTTCTTCTTTGTAAAAAGTAAGTACACCAGCAAAAAGTAAAATAAACAAAGGGATTGTAAATATTATAATAAGCCAGTCAACAAAAATTAAACTAAATAGTAATACACCGATACATCCCGCTACTATACCAGCACATTTTATTGTTCGCATGTTTATTCTACCGTTGGGACTGGTATTTTGTTTAATATCTCCTTTATTATACTCTCAGGGTTAACTCCTCTAACCCGTGATTCTGGTTTTAATATTAGACGATGCGCAAGTGCTGGAACTGCAACATTTTTTACATCATCAGGTACCACGTAATCTCGTCCATAAAAAGCAGCATGAGCTTTTGATAGTTTAAATAATGCAATTGATCCTCTTGGGCTTATACCTATTTCAACTCGTGGGTCAGATCTTGTAATTTGAACAAGTTTTACTATGTAGTTCTGAACATCAGGGTCTATGTAAATATGCTTGATTGCTTCTTGCATCTGAATAATAAGTTCAGGATCTATAATTTTTTCTACTTTGATATCATAAATATCTCCATGTTCCATACGGCTGAGTATCTCTTGTTCTTCTTTTTCATCAGGGTAACCGACGCTTAGTCGCATAATAAAACGATCAATTTGTGCTTCAGGCAATGGGTAAGTACCCTCGTATTCAATAGGGTTTTGTGTAGCCATTACTAAAAATGGTCGTTCTAATGGATATGTCTCGCCCTCAAGTGTTGTTTGGCGTTCTTGCATTGCCTCTAACAAAGCAGCCTGAGTCTTAGGTGGTGCTCTGTTAATCTCATCTGCTAGTAGTACATCAGTAAAAATAGGACCACGGATTAGTTTGAAATCACCTGTTTTCTGGCTATAAACATATGTACCTGTTATATCAGCTGGCAGTAAATCTGGTGTGAATTGTACTCTTGTGAACTTGCATCCTATTGCTTTTGAAAATGTTTTAGCAGTCAGTGTTTTTGCAAGGCCTGGGTAATCCTCAAAAAGTATATGACCATCTGTTAAAATACCAAGTATTACGTATTTTAACATGTTTTTTTTACCAACTACAACGGTTCCTACTTCATCAACTAATTGCTTACAGGTTTTAGATATATCTGCTACAGTTATATTCATTCTCCCCATTTCTCCATTTTATCTAGAATTATATTCATTTCCATTAAATAAGTGTCTTTCTTTTTTTTGTCTAACAAACCTTGTTTTTTTTCTTTTGTATTATAGTTTAAAATCCAATCAGAGATATTTTTATCGTTTATCAATGCTTGTAATTTAGTAGGGCTTTTATTTTTCATTTCTATAATTTCCCCAACTGAGAATCCATGTGTTGTTCTGATTTTTTCAAAAAACATCATCTCTATATGATTTCTCAGGGGTGAATTTTGACTATAGTCTATAGGCATAGATTTAATAGATTGAGCTAAATTAGACAGGCTACCTGAAACATAATTTTCCTCTGTCAGTGTTTTATGTTCCCAATTTATTGGTTGTTTAGATCTTATAAAAAGCAATAATGTTGCTATTATACCCACGATTACTAGGAGTATAATAAAAAAATACCATAAAGCTGGGCCGATACTATTTTGTGTTGTTAAAAAAGTTATATTTAACATTATGTTATTTAATGAAATAATCACTTATTCCTACCTCTTCATTTTTTTATTAAGGATATGAACGTGGATTTGTATCTGAAATATTTGATGGGGGGTTACCAACTGGTTGAGGGTTAACTGGTAGATTGACTGGGTTTGATATAATCTCATTTAAACATTTGATAGCGTTATTTCGATCTTCAACATCTATATTATGTTTGCTATATCTGGCTTTCTCAAAAATCTGTGTTAAAGTGTATAATCCTTCAGGTGATATTCTTAAAAAATTTTTTGTAGCCATAGCAAATTCTCTAGGAGTCTGAAAAGCGCCTTTATGTACGCCTTGCCGGTTTAACCAGTTACACATCTCTTTATAGCAATTTAAAACTGTTTTCCTATGATCATTCTCAGTTCTAAGTTGGTTTACAGTACGAGATGCGATCTCTTGGATATTTGGTCCTTGTCTATTTTCTTGTTTTTTAAACATTATAAACACACCTACTATAATAATTATAATAATGGCAATTGCTATGAGCCAATAAATATTTTGTGATTCTTTCTGAGGTGTTTGTTCTTCAACATATCCTTCAGGAACTATTTTTACATTTTTTGGATACTTAGAAGGTAGATATACATTAGTTCCATTGAATTCTGCTGTAATTGTACTAGATCCTAATGTTTCTGTTGGTGAAATTTTATATGAAATATTAAAGTTCCCATCTGAATCAGTCTTGCCATCAACACTGAAAACAGGCCAGTTGATGTATATTAATGCATTTTCAATTGGATTACCAGAACTATCTTTTAATGTGCAATTAATAAAAATGGTCTCATTTTGTTCAAGATTTGTTTTAGATGGAGCGTCTATTTTTAGTTGGGTTTCAGATTGAACAAATATGATTTTTTCTGCGACTGCTTCAGCGAATTGAAAATTACCTGGGTATTTTACTTTTACAGTAATATTGCCTAAAGGAGAATCATCTGGTATGTTAATTGTTTTTTCAAAAGTTCCTTGTGAATTTGTTGTAGTTGCTGAGACCTGTTTTGCATTATAGTAAATTATTATTTCTGAGTTTGGTAAAACGTTTTCAGATACACTACGTAGTGTACCTGTGAAACTTAATTGTCCTCCTTTTTTAGCTGTGGTTGGTGTTACAGTCATTTCTAAACTTGTTCTTTTGTCTCTTACAGTAACTGTTTGAGAGTCTTGTGATGAACCCAAATAGGTATCACCATTAAAAATTACGGTAATATCAAAAGTTCCTAATGTGTTAATGTTATAGTAATAACGAAATTCACCTTCATAATCTGTAGTTGCTGTTCCAATATATTCTCCATCTTTGTTGATAATAACATCTTTGTAGCTGCATGCTTTGCCGCCCTCATCATATAATATTCCTTTTATCACAAGATTATCTGTTAAACCTATAGAACCAACCATGTCTAATTCTAATGTTGTGTTTGATGATATATTTATTATTGGATCTGACCATGACCCACAATAAACATCTGTTGGTAAAGTTAGAGCTACAACATGGTTTTCCCCGATATTTGTTTCACTGGGCACATCACATTCTATACTAAACTTACCAGTGTTATCTGTGTTTCCTATCCCAGATAAATAACCTGGGATAAGTTTATTATTAGTTATAAAAATTAAAACTTGGATATCTGATATCCCTATCTTGTTTTGATCTTTAACATAGCCTTCTACATTAAAATTACCTGGTTTGTCTGCATTAGGTGTAACATATGAAATTGTTGTAGTTGTGTTTAATAGTTCTGGTTCGCATTCCCAAAAGTAACCTCCATTATCATATGGCCATGGAGGATAATCATCATCGTCATCACTAATATCATCATCAGTGATATCATCATCGTCATCATCTGGAGGAGGATTACCTTGGTCAAATGGATCGTAATCATTTGGATTTGAGATGCTACCACCGCATCCTCCAAGCTGAACTTCTATCCAACCATGATCTGGTATATACATTTCAACAAAAGCATGACATTCGTTTGTTACAAGTCTTGTTGGTACACCAATCGAGTTTGCTGTTACAAAACATGCAAAAGATCTAACATAGCAGCAACCATGCTCAGATAATGCCATTGCTAAATATGGATCAGGTTCTTCTTCCTCAGAGGGTATTTCTCCAGGTGTGAAACCAGAGAAATATTTATACAATGTACTCACAATTTCTTTAAGGTTTTTTTCACCAGTCAGCCCAAGTTTTTCTATAACAATATTTGCTTTTGATATAACTGATAAAGGTGGTGTTATTTTTTCTTCTGTGATATCATCAAGTGTTAAATCAGATGGTATATAATAATTCCAATATGTTGAATCAGCACTTGTTACAAAATTTAAAATTACTTTACCATAATTAGTTGATGATTTAACATAATAATTGTCTGCTCCATCTTTGTAAAATTCTAAGTTTACACTTGGGTAAGTAGTATATGAATGTATTTTCGCAGTTGGGGCAACTGAAGGGATACGTATATAATTACTTGAAAGTTCAAGGTTAATTGTACCAGTAAAAACGTTTTCTTCTTTTTTATTTGATAACTCTATTGGTTTTGGAGTATTATCATAAATATAGGCATTATAATTTGTATAAATTGCATCGTAAATTTCATATCGTTTTCTAGGAGCTAAGAATGGATCAAAAACTGCAATGCATGTTGGTTCAGTATGGTAACCATTTCTACTTGGACCTGTTGTTTGAGAAAGACTTGACCCATCATATGTTAGACCACTAGGATCTTGAGGACCAGCAGGAGTATTATCAATACCATCAAGTACCCCATCTCCATCCGTATCTGGATCAGCTGGATCAGTTGGTTGGCCATCTTCTGGGTCTATTTCGTATCCATCAGAAGCTTGATCATTGTCTGAATCTGAATCTAAGATATTTGGGATTCCATCGTTATCAACATCTCCCTCTGGTTTAAGACTCTCTATTCCTTCTTCTTCGTATCTCTGGTTCCAGTAATCCATTTCATCCCCATCTGAGATTCCGTCTCCATCTGAATCTATATCTAATATATTTGGGATTTCATCATTGTCTATGTCACCAAAGGGTGAATTAGTTTCATTTAGATATTTTTTAAGAAGTTCATTCCAAAATTTATATTCTTCATAATCGTTTATTCCATCGTTGTCTGAGTCTGCATCCATTTGACTTGTACCTATTTTTTGTTCCTCATCATCGCTTAATCCATCACCATCTCTATCAATAGTTTTAACACCATGCATCAAGTTACCAACAGACCAAATTAGTATAATAAAAACAATTACCGCAGCAGTAACTATATGCATTTTTTTAATCAATATATGTTTCCTCCAGAGAGAATAAAACCATTTTCTTGGTTTAGCTATATCTCAACCTCGTAATAACTAAACTGTTAAATATTAATAAAGTTTATAAGTTTTGTAATATATGCTTATATATCATTATTTTGTTTTTTATAAAACAAATACATGCCGATCAATGATATTGGAATAGGTGGAATGGGATGAATAGACAGTTGGTCGTATCTTTAACATTATCTATATTATTATTTACTTGTTTTTTTTCATTAATTTGTGATGAAGTTAATGCTTCACCAGGAGTAACTAGTGTTTATTCTCCAGCATCAGGAGAAACATATTATGAAGGAGGTTCGTTATCAATTGAATGGACATATTCAACTGTTGCTAAATATGTAAAAATAGAATTATTCAAAAGCGGGTCATATTACACTACTATATCTTCAAATAGAAGTAATAATGGTTATTATTATTGGATAATACCTAGTGGATATTCATCGAGTTCTTATTACAAAATAAGAGTAACTAGCTTATTAGACGACATTGATTATGCTGAAAGTGGTCCTTTTTATATAAATGAAAAAACAATAACTGTTACGTATCCAAGCTCTGGTCAAACTCTTTACAAGGGAGATACTCAAGCAATTGGATGGACATCTGAAGATACAATGCATTATTTTAAAATTGAACTTTATAAAGGCAGCTCGTCTCTTAGAACAATAAACTCAAATCTATATAGTTCTAGTATTAATGGTTATTATTCATGGATAATCCCATCTGATTTGTCTTTAGGTTCTAATTATAAGATAAAAGTAACTGATCTAAGTAATAGCAATATTTATGGCTATAGTGGAGAGTTTACATTAGATGAGAGATATATAGAAATAACCTCTCCACATGGTGGAGAAACCTGGTTTATAGGAGAAACATATGATATTAAATGGGATTCAAAAAACGCTGGATCATCGGTATCAATTAAATATAAAAAAGAATATGATTATTCTTACAACACAATAACATATTCTACTAATAACAATAAGAGTTATAAATGGACAATTCCAAGTGGTCTTAATAAGAATTATAATTATCAAATAAAAATTACTAGTAACTCATATTCAAATATTGAGGATACCAGTTCAAGCTTCTCTATTGATCAAAGATATATAGAGGTAAAAACACCACGTTTTGGAAATGAATGGCTTTCTGATGAAACACATGTTATTGAATGGGAATCAGAAAACGCTGGAGAATACGTAGATATTCTTTTAATAAAAAATAATAATTATTATGCTACTATTGCTACAAATATAAAAAATAATGGGACTTATAGCTGGGAATTTGAAAATATTGCATCTGATTCTAATTATCAAATTCAGATAAATAGTAAAGAATATAGTAGTGCTTATGATAGAAGCGAAATTTTTACGATCAGTGGACGGACAATTACAGTTAAATCACCAGCTGATGGTGATGTATGGTACAAAGGAGAATCTTATGATATAACCTGGGAGCAAGAAAACTCAGGAGATTATGTAGATATTAAGCTATACAGAGATGGAGATTATGTTAAAACAATAGCTTCAAATCTAAAAAATAATGGGAAATATCGGTGGAATAAAATACCATCTGATTTAGAGCTTGGTTCTTCATATCAAATATGGGTAGGTAGTGTTGAAAACAAAGATGTTTATGCATTTAGCGAGGGAAGCTTTACAATAGATGAAACCTTTTTCCAAAAAATATTAAACTCAGTATTTTTTATTATAATAATTGCTGTAGTTATCATTTCAGCCGCTGTAGTATTTTTAAAAGTAAGAAAAAAATGGTTAAAACCTGATAAAAACACACCTGCTACAGCAAGTTTAGAATTTAATCAAAAAGCATTTGGTAAAACAGATATTAGCCATGAGGAATATGATCAGATTTGGGAAGGGAAATACTAAACTGAAGTATATAAAGTGTTATTCCTCATTTTTTTATATTTTGATTATGGGAAAAAGTATTCTGATAAAAGAAAAAAAGAAAGAGATGGTATAAGTTTTTTATCGGTTGTTTAATGTTTTAAATAATGTTAAGATATAGTTTATAAGCAATTAGTTGTTTTTGAAATTGTAGTTCGAGGGAGGAAAAAATATGAAAAAAATAATTGTGATGATTATTGGATTAATAATGCTAATAAATGTTCAAATAGCTATGGCTGCTGTACAAAGAAACCAAGAAGAGACTTTAGATGATGATATTCCTGACTATGTTTGGGAAGTCCATATGATTCTTTGGGGTAAAAACCTCTATATTAATAATGAACCTTACAATGGAGGAAAGCTAGTAATAGAAAGTGGGAGAGATCTTGAAAATCCTGATTGGCTTGAAATTTATTTTGATGATGAATCCTGTGGATCTTTACTAACGGCATGGATAACCCCATTTATGCGAATTACAATCCCGTATAATCATTATGGGCTAGCTCAATTAGCAAATTTTAATGGAATAATAACGCCAGGATTTAGGGAGAATTCTTATATTATCAGAGGCACGACTTATGGTAGTTGTGTGTTTTACGAACGAGGGTAGACCTGTTGTTATATTCATTACTATTAAGATATAATTTATAACCAAATAGTTGTTTTGAAATATTGTTTAAGGGAGGTAAAAAATGAAGAAATTTTTAATATTTGTAGTAATAGCAACCCTAATTATAGGTGGGTTTGGAGCAGGTGCATTAAATGTTGTAAAAGAAAATACAGATGCTAATACCGTTCTAAACAGTGGTGAACAGTCAACATCTACTCATACGGTGTTAGTTGAATATGGTACTGCTACTTGGTGTGAATATTGTAAATATGCACATGGAGCCTTAAAAGAACTTTATTCAGAAGACCAATTGGATTTTTACTATATTTCTTTGGTAACTGATATGAATTCAAACGCCAACAATAGAGCAAAAGAATATAATTTCTATGGGTTTCCAACTCTATGGTGGGATGGGGGTTATAAATTAAACCTAGGAGCAGGTAGTATTCCTGATGCTAAGGCCAATTATACAGCTAGCATAAATGACTGCAGCAGTAAAGCCGTTAAAGATGTAGATATAGATTTAACTGCTATTAGTGGAGGAACTTGGATAAAAGCTGATATTGTTGTAACTAACAATGAAGCAAGTACGTACACTGGTACAATCCGAGTTTATATCACAGAAAAAGTGTCAAGTAGGGGATGGAAAGATAGAGATGGTCAACCATATACATTCCCATTTTTAGACTGGGCTTTTAACGAACCTATCTCGATTCCTGCTGGAGGCTCATGGAGTAATTCAATGACCTGGGGTGGTGTTGCTCATGGTTATCCTACTCTTACTAGAGAAAATATAAAGTTAATTGCAGCAGCATTTAATGATGAGAAACATCAGGGTTATTCATATCCACCAAGTGGTTATCCTTTTGATGCATACTATGTAGATAAAGTAGTAGCAATAGAACCAGGAGAAAATAACCCTCCAAATAAACCAGCAATTACAGGTGCAAATAAGGGAGAACCAGGGATAGAATACTCCTATAATGCTAGTACAACTGACCCAGAAGGTGAACAGGTATATTATTGGTTTGACTGGGGGGATAATAAGAACAGCGGTTGGTTAGGACCATATGCTTCTGGCGATATTTGTAATGCGAAACATACCTGGACTGCAAAAAGAAACTATGTCTTAAAAGTAAAAGCTAAGGATACCAATGGATTTGAAAGTGATTGGGCGACACTGTCAGTCAACATACCAAAAAACAAGGCATATACGAATGCGCTATTCCCAAACTTCCTGAAAACTCATCCAAACATTTTCCCACTATTACAAAAGATACTACAAAGATTAGTACAATAAAACTAGCCTAACCACAAAACCTCTTTCTTTTTTTTCTTATTTTAATTTGAAATAAAATCATTATTTTTATCTTTTTTTTGTAACCATTGTTACAATTAAAAATTAGCACCTATTACAGATAGATTTTAATAGAGATTGTTATATATTGTCAAAAAATTATATATTTGTAAGCAGGCGATAAAAAATGAATAAAAAACTAGTATGTATAGGAATCACAAGCATATTGTTACTAACAAGCATTAATATTTTAGCTGCAGATGTAAATTCATACAAAGACGAAGATAATGAGATACCCTTTATTTTACCAGACGCTGGAGCACCAATGGCACACTGTGACAGACAGATGTCTGATAATATTCGTTTACCTGCACCAACCGATAATGTAAAGATAATATGGAATCGACGTGCTATAGCAAACGATAAAGTTGGAGGTTGGATTTCTGGAAACGGTGTTATTGCAGCATGTACGTTTTCTGACATCCGTGGTGATAATCTTTTGGTATATGATTACTATGGTAATCTTATATGGAGATCAAAGTACTTACTTAACTATAATACTGCTGTCTCTGTGCCTATAGTTGACGTTCACGGGCGAATTATTGCATGTGATAATAGCAATATCATTATGGTTGATCCCTTTGATTATGATGATGATGGAAAAATTGTTGAGTGGAAATCAGCGCTTCCAAAAGGAGGAACTCCATTTAGTCCTACTATCACCGAAGACGGAATAATAATTCTTGCCACTAATGCTGGACCTGTTTATGCTTATGATAGTAAAGATGGCACCTTACTAGCATATAAGTATCTTAAAATGGATCAAAATGATCCCGAGGAAGAAGGATTTTTTGAAACACTAAATACACCGAGTGTAAAAGGAGAGAGAGTGTATATTTCAACTCATTATAATAACTATACGTTAATACCTGATACCGGGCGTCTTTATGCTATCGATGTGGATCCATATAATCCAAACGAAGATATGCGATTAAACATTGCATGGTTCTATGAGTTTCCTGCACCAAGTGGTTGCAGTCCACTGCTTATCGATAACACACTTTATTTTGACGGTAATCGTAGTATTACTAAAGATCCGCAACTTTTTGCTGTAACAGACATGGGTGATTATGGTAAGGAAGAATGGAGAGTTTATACTCCTAATGTAAATGACGCATCACCAGCACGTGATACACGTGGTGGATTTTGGACTGTAGATGGTATCGATGGTTTTTTAATGCATTATTCAACAGAAGATGGGCAAGTATTGGAGAAAATTGATGTTGATGATATTATTCAGGAACCAGGAACGCATAAACCTTGTTCTGTGATTTCAATAGCTGGAAATGAAACAAACCCCATTATAATAGTTGCAGCACTTTCAACTGATCCTTTTAACCCGAGCAGTTATGTTATTGCTATAGATCTAGCAAACAATAATACGTTACTATGGAAAGTATTGATTTCAGAGCTAGCCACTATTTCTCTTGAATCTTGTTTTGGTCAATTTTGCATCTTAATGAATAATGGCAAACCTCGTATCCTGTTTGTAACTTTACTTGGCGGGGTATGGGCTATTGGAAACAAAAAAACATTGTCTATAAGCATGCCAAAAAGCAAAACAATTAACACACCGATACTAAACTTCCTGAAAAACATGTTTCCGATATTGCAAAAGTTACTACAACAAACAAGACAATAGAAACCAACAACACACAAAAAAATCTCTTTTATTTTTTCTTTTGCCTGATAATCTCTCTATAAAAATTCAACAACTCAATATCCTGTTCATCCCAATTCATAGGCTGTCTTGCCTGAAGATCACCATACGCTGAAAACTCCCATATAGATTTCTTTTGCGTCATACCACTTTCCGCCCCATAATAAATTATCGCAGGTTGATCTATTGAGAATTGGATTTCGGCTGCTTGTTTTAATTTATCTTTATTATCATGACATTCAAAAAGAAAACGATCCATATCATGATTATCTAAAAATGTTGGTAAAAAATAATTAGCAGGATATTTACTGTAATGTTTTCTTATTTCTTTTTTTAATTCCGATTGTTTATCTGCCCTAGCAACATAATCTCTTAGTAATTCTTGTAATCTAAAATCAAGTACTCCATCAAGTATTCCCATGTATTCTTTAAAAAGCATTTCAGATGATGCTCCAAAAAACCATTTTAATATTTTATGTTTAACCTTTATTGTTTTTAATTCATGAAACTTTATTCCTTTCATCCAAGCTTCACCGATTAAAACAACATCTTTTTTTTCTTTTTTAATTTCAGTTTTGAACTGCTTCCAAAAAACATTAGAAGGTCCTATTACATGATCAAGTCTGAAACCATCAAACCCTAGGTTTATCCAATACTTAGCAGCATTTATTATATGATCTCTTGCCTCTGGATGATTAAGATTTATCTTTGATAATTCTTTAATACTTAAGAAACATAGATAATTATCTGGCCATTTTGTAAAATAAAACCAATCCTTATATTTGCTATCCTTGTTTTTTTGCGCATCAATAAAATATGGATGCTTACTAGAACAATGATTTGGAACAAAATCAGTAATAATACGCATATCATTTTCATGAATAGTTTCTATTAAGTCTTTAACATCCTGAGTTGAACCAAAATGTGGATCAACTTCGTAGAAATCAGTAATATGATACCCATGATACTCACTTGTTTTATAAAAAGGAGAAACCCAAATAGTGTTAACACCAAGATTTTTTAAATAAGAAATTTTATTAATTATTCCTTTTATATTTCCACCAAGAAACTGAGGTTTTTCCCAGTTTTTTGTTGATTTAAAACCTGCAAATCTGTCTATTAAAATATGATAAATAATTGCTTTTTTAAACCAGCTGGTATCATCCATAATATTTAGATATAATACGCAGAAAATTTATATAACTTAACCATATTAACGCTTGTTAACAAAAGGGGAGTCATAAAAAATGAGAAAAATATATGTTTTATCAGTAGCAATAATCCTAGTTATCAGCGGGTTAATTATTGTTGCTAATGCTGATGATAACACTTATGAGGAAAAATCAATAGAACAATCAATCACTATATCTAACCCAGTTATTACAAACTCAGATCAATATATATCAGTTACTTTTAATGAAGCAACATCTTATATTTCATATGCCGGGGAACCAATGCTACCAGTTTTTACAAAAGTTTTTATTTTACCATTTGGATCAAAAATTAAAAATGTTGATGTGGTTTTTTCTGAGTCAAAAGAACTTTTGTTGTCAAAAGATGTAAAGCCTGTCCCTGAACCAACACCCGTGTCTTCAACTGAGCAAAATATTGATGACACAGTGAGAGATGAAGAGATATATGGTAGTTCAGAGGTTTATCCGTCTAATATTTTTAGTTATAACATTGGAGCAGGTTTAAATGGTAACGATAATGTGATTTATCTTACAGTCAGATGTTATCCAGTTCGATACTCCCCTGCAAATAAAATAATCTATTATACTAATAATATTCATATAAAATTAGTATATGATGAACCTGCGACTCCTGTGATGTCTTCAGATCAATATGATCTTGTCATCATATCCCCATCTGAATTTTCAAACGAAATACAATCTCTCATCGAGCATAAAATCAATATGGGTGTTGATACTTTCCTGGAGACAACTGAGGATATATATTCTAAATATAACGGTTTTGACAAGGCTGAAAAAATAAAATACTTTATAAAAGATGCCAAGGAAACCCTGGGAATTGATTATGTTCTCCTTGTCGGTAGCGTTGATAAATTACCTATTAGATACACTTATGCAAGCTTCTGGGGAGACACTCTACCAACTGATCTGTATTATGCAGATATATATGATGAAAATGATAGTTTTTGCAGCTGGGATGCAAATGGAAATGGTAAATATGGAGAGGTTTATCATGATCATCATCAGGTTTATGACATAGATGGTGTAGATTTTTACCCAGATATAAACGTAGGTCGTTTACCCTGCACAAAGAAAACAGAGGTTAAAGTAGTTGTTAATAAGATAATACACTATGAAACAGAAACATATGGTGAAAGCTGGTTCAATAACATAATTCTTGTTGGAGGCGATACTTTCCCAGGTAACAATGGAAATGAGGGTGAACAGAAAAATCTGATGACAGAACAAATCATGTCAGATTTTATTCCTACACAATTATGGACTTCCGATGATACATTCAGTGCAGCGTCATTAAATAAGGCTATAAACAAAGGCGCTGGGTTTTTTGATTATTCTGGTCATGGTTTTGAGATAGGAGTCTCTACACATCCTCCAAATAGTGAAGAATGGGTCGGCTATCACACAAACCATCTTTTAGGTGCTACAAATGGGTATGAGCTTCCCATTGTTTTCTTTGATGCCTGTCTTACTGCTAAACTTGATTTTAATGTTAATAACTTAACTAGTTATCTTTCTGATACCCTGAATAATATCATAAGCCAATTTAATATTGGTTCTATGATGCTTCCTTGTTTCGCCTGGTGTTGCGTAGCCAAACCCCGTGGTGGTTTTATTGCAAGCATTGGTGCTACTAGGACAGCTTATGGTAGTTTAGATTACGGTTGCGGTTATTTGTCAATACATTTTTGGCAGGCTTATTCAACTAGTGAAACAATATCACAGATGTTGACAAAAGCACAGAATCAGTACATTACCAATATCCCAGGTGATTTTTTCACTGTTGAAGAGTTCATCCTTATAGGAGATCCAAGCCTAAAAATTGGTGGATACCCACAAAGTAAGGGACTAAAAACCAAAATTTTAAACGATGAAGAAAACATTAATGGATACCCAGATATTCCTCTTCAATTTCAGGCATCTGCAAATAATGGGCAGTCACCATATGTTTTCACATGGGATTTTAATGAAGATGGAGTGTATGGTGATGCAAATGGAGAAAATGTTGAATGGACATGGGATTCACCAGGGGTCTATCAAATAAGTGTTAAGGTTATTGATTCTAACAAAAATGAGAATACATATAACACTATTGTATGTATAGAATCAAAAACAAGTCAACCTACTGGATCTATATCAGGAAAACCAGGAATTGAATATACGTTTACTGCACAGGCATCAGAAGGGATATTAGATGACCAAACATACGTATTTTACTACTTTGATTGGGGTGATGGAACCTATAGTGATGTACTTGGACCATACCCAGCAGACAGCCCTGTCGAAGTATCTCATACTTGGGGTAACATTAAATCTTATAATGTTAGAGTAAAAGCATTGAAAATCAATTTTAAGAATTTTGCATATGAAGAGACAGGTTGGTCAGATCCTTTACCAGTTACAATATCAAAAAGTAAACAGTCAAACACACATAGTTTTTCCATATTTTTGGAAAGATTATTACAACATTTCCCAAGGTTAGAAAAATTTCTTCAATTTTTTCTTTAAATTCTAACCTATTTTTTCATTTTTTATAAAAAGGTTTCTGATATACAATTTACCCCAAACATATGATATTATAGAGCCAGATAAATTAGAAATAACAATAGCCCACCATATCCCAATAATCCCATAATCAAAAACAAATGTGAATATTAACGCAAGCAATACTGTTAGAACAATAGTTCTAAGTAATGTTGTAATAAGAGCATATAGTCCTTTCCCAGAGCCTTGAAACATTGAGGAAGTTATTATTCCAAAAGCAGCTGTAGGATAAAACAAGCATGTTATTTTTAGAAACGTTTCAAGATCTCCTCTAATATGATAAGCATCTGGTGAGGTTGTAAAAACTGCCGATATAAATGGTGCCAAAATAAATATAATAATTGCTAGAATTATTTCAATAATAAGACCAATTTTTGATGCATATATAAAAGCAGTATTTAACTTGTCATATGAATGTGATCCATAAGCAGCACCTGTGACAGATACGACTGCTGTTGCCATACCAAGAAGAGGTAGTATTGCTATTGATACTATCCGCCAACCAGTATTATAGATTGCTACACCATCTTCACCTATACCTGAGAAATTGATGATAACTATTATCGAAAGCATGGTAAA